>JABAOH010008456.1_pt2 | contig 26452 bp, 22 predicted proteins | sample 7062181 | NCBI WGS metagenome assembly JABAOH01 (sample SAMN14538630, study PRJNA623070) | marine sediment metagenome | biome: marine biome [ENVO:00000428]; feature: marine pelagic biome [ENVO:01000023]; material: deep marine sediment [ENVO:00002113]; isolation source: pool of 5 deep marine... | reverse complement strand
CTGATCCCACTTTGCCATCCCCTCCCCTTGACAAGTGTAAAAGTTGGCTTAGAGATTGCAGATGAATCTGTAGTGGAAGTCACCGCAACCGTGAAAACCAAAGCTCAGACCGGCGTCGAGATGGAAGCCCTTGTTGCAGCGGCAATCGCATTGCTTACGGTGTGGGACATGACGAAACAGCATGAAAAGAACGCGCAAGGCCAGTATCCGCACACGCTTGTCGAAAACCTCCACGTCGTTCGCAAGGTGAAGGGAACAAGCAAATGAGCGAGGTCACCCGCAAACACAAAGCCAAGGCACCCAAAAAGCTGAATTTCGCAATTATCGTTTGCAGTTCTTCTCGCTACCAGCAGCTCAAAACAGGAAAGCGATTTGATGACCCCTCTGGCGATCTCATCGTGCAAGCGTTGTGCGGAAGCGGGCACAATGTGATCTCCAAGGAAATCGTCCCCGACGACAGTGCCTTCATCGAAGAGCGTGTCCACAAAGCCTTAAGCTCGGAAGAAGTGGACGCGATTATTGTGTCTGGCGGAACTGGAATCAGTTCGAGAGACGTGACAATCGAATCTATTAGACCTATTCTGGTGAAGACGCTGTCGGGTTTCGGCGAGTTGTTTAGAAAGCTGAGTTTCGACGAGATCGGATCTGCCGCTATTATGACTCGCGCTTTGGCCGGTGTTACAGCAGAAAAGAAGGCTGTGTTCTGCATCCCTGGGTCTCCACAGGCTGTGAAGCTAGTTTTGGCAAAGCTTATCTTGCCCGAAGCGGGTCACATACTGAAACACGCCCGCGAATAGGGCTTCAACATGATTTACGATGACTACGGGCGTCCAACCCTCAACCTCCGGATCTCGGTTACGCAAAAGTGCAACCTGAAGTGCCCCTACTGCCACAGAGAAGGCGAAACCGCTCCTTCCAGCGAGATGTCCGTGGATGAAATCATACGTATCGCCCACATAGCACTCAGTCTGGGCATATCCTACGTAAAGCTCACAGGAGGAGAGCCGCTCACGCGCCCAGAAATCGCGCAGATCATAACAGGCATTTCCAAACTCCGGGGTCTCGGCGACCTTTCTATGACCACTAACGGAACACTTCTGGCGCCGCTGGCAAAGGAACTACGAAAAAGCGGCTTGAGGCGGGTAAACGTCAACATTCCAACCTTAGACAACAAGACTTACAAGAAACTGACTAGCGGAAATCTGAGGGTCGTGAAAAAGGGAATCAGAGCGGCTGTCGACGCCGGCTTGTATCCTGTCAAGCTGAACATGCTTCTGCTACAAGGTGTCAACGAGAAAGAGGTTGAAAGAATGATCAAGTTTGCACGGCACACCGGTACCATCCTGCAGCTAATCGAATTGGAACCGTTAAACGTTGATGAATCTTACTACAAGAGTCATCATCTCGTCCCAGACGGAATAGAAGAATCACTCGCCAAGCGAGCGGTAGAAATCAAGACGCGCAAGGACATGCAGAACCGTAAGATCTACTTCCTACCCCATGTTAAGGTCGAAGCAATACATCCAATTGAGAACACGGAGTTTTGCGCTCATTGTACCCGCATACGCGTCACGAGTGACGGAAAACTGAAGCCCTGCCTAATGAGGAACGACAATTTAGTGGACATCGTTACTCCCCTGCGCAAAGGAGCCAACGACGCCGAATTGCGAAAAATCTTCATCAAGGCTATCAAAAGGCGTGAACCATACTGCAAGAGAATAAGGGTTCCAGCTGCTTAGAGCACGTGTTGCAGATCTGTACAGAACTAACACGTAAAACTGATTTGCGAAAGATTTGATACGAAATTACTTGGACCGCAGATACTTGACCATATCATCATCGAGATCGAACCATTTCGCCATGCCAGCCACCATCTTTGCATCGTTCTCCAGCATTACTCGCAGGTATGGCAAAATTTCCTTTGCTGCCCTACGAGCCGATATGTGACACTTCTTCTTGATCTTCATACCGATTCTTGACTGCATCTGCCGTTCACTTCGGGTTCTGGATAACCATCGTATTCGCTCTGGAAATCGGTAGGGAACCCAACCCGAGGGTTTAGACCATTGTCTAGACATGGCGACGCCCGCTGTCATAAAATCAATGACGTAGCGCAGTAGGCGCCAATTCTGGGTGATCCTGATTCTTCCTCGGTACAGGTCGGCTTGAGCCAGGTAATTCATCGCTTGAGCCAAATCACGAGGATCGGTGAGCTGATGGGGGGCGTTCTCATAGACCCACTCGAAGAGCATGTCTCGATCAACATCCGCTTGGTCAACGGCTCTCTTGGCTTCGCGAGCGTCTTTAGAGTAGAAGATCGTCTTCATAACGTTGAAGATAACATCCTTTCGGTTGCGCTCCGCAAGCCAAGTGGTATCGTGGTAGGTGATTCGTTTACGGCCTTGCGCCAGCGCCTGCAGGTCGTTTATGGCGGAACGAACGTCACGTCCAGACCGCTCAACAATGAACTTCAGAGCCTTCTCTTCGGCAGCGATACCCTCGCGAGTACAGATCGTCTCCAGATGCTTCGCGATTTGCCGAACCGTGGGCTTCTTGAACTCGATTAGGAGGCAGTATCTGCGAAGACTGCGAAGTTTTGGAGCATAAGCATTGTTAGCCACCAGCACAAGCGGAGAGCGAGCGTCTTTCACGATTTGGATGACTGCTCGGACGCCCCCTCTATCTGCGGTCCCGGTGATTCCGTCCAACTCGTCCAGCAAGATCAGCCTTCTATCGCCGGACAACGTGCCGTATTGAGAAGCTAGACCAGCAAAACGTTGGACTGCGTCAGCAGTCCTGTAGTCGCTGGCATTCTTCTCCACCAATTCCAGGCCGAGATCGTTTGCCAAAGCTTCGACGCAAACTGTCTTACCTACGCCAGGAGGTCCATACAAGAAGGCTGCTCTCTTTTTGGGGATTCCTGCGCCCCACGATTTGACCCATTTAGTAAGTTGAGTTATTGGCTCAGAATTCCCGACAACCTCAGCCAGCGTTCGAGGCTTATGCTTCACAGCCCAAGCCGCATGCAAACCAGACTAACGGCCCCTCTGAACCTCATAACCCGCTTCCGCCAAGCGGGCAAGCAGAGCGCTTAGCTGGACCTCTTCGTCGGCGCCCTGAGTCAGTCGGAAGTCGATCTCGCCAACAACATCTGCAAGCTTGACTTTCCAGTTTTCAGGAAGCTGAGAGCGGAAAATTTCGATATGAATCTGCCGGATGATGTCGCTTCCAGCGACGCCATACTTCAGAATCATGTCCCTCAGCTGCTTTCTGGCGCCTGCAAAATCCCCTTTCATAGCCGTGGTGATCATCGCCCGAACGTCCATTGGATTTGCTCTACCGATCACGGAATAAACGGTCTCATCATCGATTGACCTGCCCAGCGAAGCGGCGGCCTGTAAAGAGTTGATGGCTCGACGCAAATCTCCGCCAAAGGCGTCGTAGATCGCATCGAGGCCCTCGTCAGTCAGCTGGACATTCTCATGATTACTGATTTGACGAAGGTGCGCGTCATGAGCCTCTCTCTTCAGATATGAAAACCGGAACGGTGCACATCGGGATTGGATGGGCTCAATTATCTTTCCGCTGTAGTTTGCTATGAGGATGAAACGGCAGGTCTCGGTGAAACGTTCCATGGTTCGCCGTAGAGCCTGTTGGGCATCTCGCGTCATGTTGTCGGCCTCATCCAGAATCATAATTTTGAACGGAATTTCCCCAATTGACCTAATTCGTGCGAAGGTCTTCACGGTTTCTCTGACAACGTTTATTCCCCTTTCGTCGCTGGCGTTGAGTTCCATGAGATGTTCTCGGTAGCCTTCACCGTAAAGATCATGAGCTAGACAGAGGGCGGCCGTGGTCTTGCCAGTTCCTGGGGGGCCAGCAAAGATGCAATGTGGAGTATTCCGTGCCTTGACAAAGCTTTCTAAACGTTCGACTATTTCTTTTTGATTCACCATCTCTTTGAGAGATTTTGGACGATACTTCTCAGTCCACATCTCGAAGCTCAAATGACAGACCTCGCTGACGTATTAGAAACATCGTTGAAATAAAATAGTATCTGCTTTTCGCACTAGATCAGAGCACCGCACATTCGCCGGTGATTTGTGTCGAAACCAGCTATGCAAATCCCGCAGATTTGCCCAAGAAAGGGGGTTAGTCGAGGATTCGTTCTATGGCGTCGGCCTCTGCCTCTTCGACGAGTTTGATGCCGGTCGTCTTTGCAGCCCTTTCCGTCAGCGCGACCAAGTCCGTTCTATCTAGCAAGTCGAGCTTCCACTTCCTCGCGCCTGCCAAGAACTGCATCAGCCCAACCCTGATCCGCTCGTTCAGATAGGTGTAAAGCCCTACTGCCTCCCAAGGAATTGACGCAAATTTCTCGCCGTATTCGGTCCTGAGATCGGGTGCTGAGATGAAGAACTTGTCGGGCGTCACGCCATATCGTTCTGCGAATTTCCTGGGCAACTTACGGTTTTCAGCTAGCTCTAGGAAGTACGAAGACTTCATAACTGCCAGTAGTGGCGACCTACCCATCAAGACGGCTTTGACATGGGGGCCATCGCCGAAGTTGCTCATGGCGATAGCCTTGAGCATCTGTGACTCTTTGATGAAGCCTCCCGCCATGATCACGTCGGGGATGTGTCTGCCTTTCTTCTTGAGGATTTCTGCGCACTTCAAGACTTGAGCTTCGAGGTAGACGGTTGGCGTGCTCATCTCATCCATCATAGGAACTGGACTCATCCCGGTTCCGCCTCCAGCGCCGTCAAAGGTTACCGCCTCGATCCCTGCTTCTGAAGCAAGCTTCATAGTGAAAGCGACTGCTGACGGTCTGTAGGCACCCGTTTTCAGGATCACATGTTTGGCGCCTTGGTTCCGCAACCAGTCGATATCTTCGAGGAAAGCTCTCTCTGTTGGCATTCCGACCCGGCTGTGTCTCTCAAAGGACTTAAAAACGCCGTCCTTGAAAGCTTGCTGAACGGTTTTGTCTTCTGGATCGGGAATGACTATGTAGCCCCGTTTCTTTAGCATGAGGGCTTTGTCTAAGTCTCTTATCCTGACTTCGCCACCAATTGCCTTGGCACCCTGGCCCCACTTTCTTTCAATGATGTTGACATTCAGTTTTGATATGGCATACACGTCTACGCCGAGCCTTTGATCCTCAACGTTCGTTTGAACCACAACGTCGCCGTATTTTCCGTCCCAGAACTTCCGGAAGGCTTCGATTCTCCGTTCCATCTCTTTCGAGTATGTTACTTTGCCGTTGGTGATCTTGGACTCTCTGTCCATCCCACAGACGTTCTCTCCAATTGTTATGATCACTCCTGAGAGAGCACAGCCAACTGCTAGACCGTCCCAGTTCAGTCTTGCGACCTCTGTTGACCCAAAGGCCCCCGTTAAGACTGGTACTTTTACAGGAATTCCGGCAACCGTACTTTCCACGCTGGCATTCTCGAACAGTGCGACGTCTGAATCTGCTTCGATGCCTTCGACCTTAAAGAGGGAAGACAAGATGTTGAAATCTGACCAGTCTAGACGAAAGTCCTTTAGCGCGGAGGCTGTGCTGTAGCCGAATTGCAGAGGCTCTGGATATAGCGCCTCTCTTCCTCTGAAAGTGGACAAGCCTACTTCGCATAGAAAGGGGCAGTCTCGAATACATATGGGGCACATGCCACTTGTTGGACTTACGTCTTTCACTCGTGTTTGGGTTCCGCAGGTGGACTTGGCGTTCAAGTACGAAGAGTTTTTGTGAACTCGCTCACTCATTCTTCTCAACACCTTTACGTTTGTAAACCTCGGTCTATGTCACTACCACAGATTAGGCATTTAAGGGTTACTCTGGAACATGTGAAAACCCAGGAATTTCTCGGAAAATTTCGCCTTCCTCTCTTAACTATCTTTTTTATACCAGACGCTCACATCTTCTCTAGGAATAAAGCGCTTCGCAGAAGGAGGACTAGCCATGTTCAGAGATATCTCGACTGTAATCAAAGATGCTGATTTCCTGTTCGAAAACACTCCCGCAAAGATCGTCGTAAACAGGAATTGTCCAATTATCGAACTCGCAGGCTTGAAAGTCGGCCCCTTCAAGGAAGGAGAAGAACACGAAGTCAGGCTTTGGGTGGCAAAAGAACTGCATAAAGCCGGAATAGCTCGCCTCCGTGGGGAAGAAGTCCTGGATGCCATAAAACTCTACAAGATGCACTGGAAAGAAAGCGTACAACCAGCCACGCAGATCTCTTCCCTTCCAGAAGACTTCTACCCCGATCTGCGCAGATACCTCAGGAATCTGAAGAAAGACGCAGTCAGAAAACCTGAGAAAATGAAAGAATATGAGAAGACTACAAGACTTGCACGCGATATCACCAATTGCAGGCTGAAAAAGATCGTCTCCCTAGCTTCCGCTCCAGCACAGACAGATCAAACGCTCAGCAACTTGACCAGAGAGGAGCAAGGCTTCTATGAGAGCTTGCGCAAGATCATTGACTCGTGGAGATCGACCATCCTGAAGCCAAGGTGAGTGAAGCGCCATGGTAGAAGAAGTCTTGATGGGTGGTCCGCAGGAGAGTTTTCAAGACTTTCTGAAAGTGGACAAGTATCGTGAACGAATCTCCCAGATGGCCCTCGCAGGTGAGACCTCCTTCATCGTAGATTTCGAAGATCTAATAACCGTTGACTCAGCATTGGCAGAACGCATCCTGGAAAAGCCCGACGAGTATTTGAAGCATGCCAATCAGGCCGCATATGCCCAGTTGCAGATAGAAGAGCCCGAGTATGCTGAAAAAATAGAATCGGTTACGGTTCGGTTTCGCGGTCTACCTCAACCCATGTCACTACGACATCTAGGCGCCGAACATATTGGAAGACTCGTCATGGTCGAGGGCATCATTATCCGGGCCACCCCAGCAAGACCCATGGTGACGCGAGCTGCTTTCAAATGTAAAAGATGCGGAGAAATCAGCTATAGAGACCAAGGTACCCCCTTCTTGAGGGCCCCCTTCGCATGTGACAGTCCAAGCTGCAGGAGAAAAGGCCCCTTCGATTTCCTCCAAGAGATGTCAGAATTCATCGACTCCCAAGAGATTCGCATTCAAGAACGACCGGAAGACCTCCCACCCGGACAGCTTCCAAGATGGATCGACACCAAAATCTTCGGGAGAGACCTCGTCGACGTAGCACGACCAGGTGACGACGTCTCGGTGATTGGAATTGTTCGCGCTGCGGCTCCCACGGTGCCCAAAGTAGGAAAACTGAGGACCTTTAGATTGCATCTAGACTCAAACTTCATCGACGTACTCAGCAAAGAACCTGAGGCAGTCCTCATCTCCCCTCAGGAAGAGGAGAAGATATTCGCACTCGCAAGAGACCCCTGGGCCCACAGGAAAATCCTTCGGTCAATAGCGCCGTCCATCTACGGTTATGAATACATCAAAGAATCTATAATGTACCTTCTCTTCGGAGGAGTGCCAAAACAGCTGCCCGACATCACAATACGAGGAGACATGAACCTACTACTCGTAGGCGACCCCGGAACAGCCAAATCACAACTTCTACAATACGTGGCAAAGGTCGCGCCGAGAGGCTTGTACACTTCAGGTAGAGGATCCACCGCTGCAGGATTAACGGCCGCTGTGCTTCGCGAAAGAAGAGGTGGAATGACACTCGAAGCCGGGGCATTGGTACTTGCAGATAAGGGCGTCGCTTGCATAGACGAAATCGACAAGATGCGTCCCGAAGATAGAGTCGCCATTCATGAAGCCATGGAGCAACATACTGTCTCTGTGGCGAAAGGAGGCATCGTAGCAACACTCAACGCTCGGACGGCCATCCTGGCTGCAGCCAACCCCGCTTTTGGCAGGTATGACCCATATCGAACTGTTGCTGAGAATATTACGCTTCCAGTCACGATTCTTTCGAGATTCGATCTCATCTTCGTGTTGCGGGATGTACCCGAAAAGGAAGTAGATGCCAAGATGACAGAACATATCCTGGATCTCCACCGAACGGGAACGCCCCCCGTCGAGGCGCCTATATCACCTGATCTCCTCCGAAAGTACATCAGCTACTCTAGAAGCATAAAACCGGCTCTGACCAAAGAGGCCCTAGAACGCCTCAAGGACTTCTACCTGACAATGCGATCGGCAAGCGAGACGGAGGGAACACCAATCGCCATCACTGCCCGTCAACTTGAGTCTCTGGTTCGAGTGGCTGAAGCTAGAGCCCGAGCAGCGCTGCGAAAAGAGATACTCGCCGAAGACGCTGAAGCCTCCATTGCAATAATGAAACGGTCATTGGGGGAGGTTGGGATCGATGTCTCTTCGCACAAGTTGGACATCGACATCATCATGACGGGGAAACCCAAGAGCTTACGTGATAAGCTGCAGGTTGTTTTGGGCACCCTCATCGAGATGGAAAAGGACACCGGGATGGTGGAAAGATCTGCGCTTCTCGAAAAACTGGAGACTGAAAGCAGTATTCTATCCGGCGAAGCTGAGCGGCTGCTGGGACAGATGCTACGTGAAGGAACGATCTATTCACCAAAAGAGGGATACCTGAAGAAGACCTAGCGTAAAGGGCACCAGTTTTGAAAATCGAGGATTTGCAGATACCAGACTCAGTAAAACAAGTCATAGTAGACTCCGGAATCAACGAGCTCTATCCTCCCCAAGTAGAAGCCATAAGATCAGGTGCATTGGAGGAGAGGAATCTAGTTCTAGCAAGTCCTACTGCTTCAGGGAAGACCCTCATAGCCGAGCTTTGCACCCTGAAACACATACTGGAGAGGGACGGCAAAGCGCTCTATTTGACCCCGCTGCGTGCATTGGCCAGCGAGAAGTATCAAGAGTTTAGGAAGTACACGGGCATCAAGAAGAGGAGTGGCAGACGAATCAGAGTTGGCATCAGCACTGGAGATTACGATCGCAGTGACCCATGGCTAGGCCGGTATGACGTTATTATCACAACAAACGAAAAAGCGGACTCCCTCTTGAGGCATCGCGCCCGTTGGATGAACGACATCTCCCTCGTAGTCGCTGACGAGGTTCATCTACTAAATGATGGAGATCGAGGACCGACACTGGAAGTCGTGCTCGCTCGACTCATGCAAGTGAACCCAGACGCCCAGCTTTTGGCCTTGAGCGCTACCGTAAGAAACGCAGTAGAGGCAGCCGAATGGCTCAAGGCGGAATCGATTACAACAGATTGGCGACCTGTCGTGCTAAAGGAAGGCGTGTTCCTGCATGACGAAGCCCAGTTCAAAGACGGAGGCGCACTTAAGATACAGAAACCAACAGAAAATCCGACGGTGAACTTGGCTTTACACATTATCAAGTCTGGTGGCCAAGCCCTCATCTTCGCGTCAACGAGGAGAAACTCGGTCAGTTTGGCAAAGAAAACCGCATTGAGTGTGGTCACGGTCCTATCGAAACCCATGAAACGGGCGCTGTCACGAATCGCTAGTAGGATTCTTGCGACTGGAGAAAGGACGAGAATTAGCGAGCTGTTGGCTAGGCTTGTCAAGCAGGGTACTGCCTTTCACCATGCTGGACTGGGCGGAGGTCACCGGAGGATAATTGAAGAGGCCTTTCGAGAAGGAAAGATCAAGGTCATATGCGCCACGCCGACTCTGGCCTTCGGGGTAAATCTACCGGCCAGAATGGTTGTTATTCACGATTATAGGCGGTATGAATCGGGGTATGGCTATTACCCTATACCGATCCTTGAGTACAAGCAGATGGCCGGCCGAGCTGGCAGGCCGAAGTACGACAAGATTGGAGAAGCCTTGCTCATCGCTAAGACAGCCGATGAACAAGATTATCTGATGGAGAGCTATGTTCTCTCCGAACCTGAGAGGATCTGGTCGAAGCTTGGGGTAGAGCGTGTTCTTCGCGCCCATGTCTTATCTACCATAGCCGCTGACTTCGCTCACACCGAACAGGGAATATACGAGTTCTTCGGCAAGACCTTCTACGCACATCAATATGATCCGCGAGCAATAAAGGGAATCATCACAAAGATATTGAAATTCCTCTACGAAGAGAAGATGATCGGCGTCAGCGGAGGAAGCCTCTTCGCTACCAAGTTTGGACGACGAATCTCAGAACTCTATATAGACCCTGTTTCTGCAGTGGTCATTCGAGACGCTCTATTGAGTCGAGCTCCCAAACGGACCGACATCAGCTTTCTCCACATGATTGCGCATACCCCTGACATGTTTCCCAAGCTTCGCCCATACTCGAGGGAAATGGATGACCTGGAATTGTTTGTAGACGAGCATCGAGAAGAGTTCACCATCGAAGTACCTGACGAGTGGTCAGACAGGATAACCTACGAAGAGTTCTTAGGAGAAGCCAAAGTCGCCTGGGTATTGGACGCATGGATAGAAGAGACAACCGAAGACAAGACCATCGAGAAGTTTCACGTCCAACCTGGTGATCTGTATAGACTCATATCCACAGCCCGATGGCTCCTCTACGCTTCCCACGAATTGGTGAGACTTCTCAACAGCAAAGACCTCCAGCCACACCTTTCAGAGCTTACGGCACGAGTAGAAAAGGGAGTCAAGGCAGAGCTGCTGCCACTGGTCCGGCTGGAGAGAGTTGGACGGGTCAGAGCACGAGTCCTTCACAACGCTGGCCTGAAGACGATAGCGGACCTCAAAAGGGCTCCAGTTGACAAGTTGGTCGGCCTTCCGCTCATTGGAACAAAACTCGCTAAGAAAATCAAAGAACAAGTAGGCGGGTTCGTCAGGGCTGATGATTGGAAAAAGCTGAAGAAAGACGAAGCCGCAAAGCAGAAAGCCCTAACAGAGTATTAGTCAGCAAGGCCCCTCGCCTTTCTTTCTTGTCGCGTCTTTCCGATGGCCCGCTCAACCTGCTCTACTGCAGTCCCCAAATAGTTTCTCGGCTCTAACGCCGCATCAACCTCTTTTTCAGTCAAAACCTTCCGCACCGTCTCATTTTCAAGAAGAACCTTCCTGAACGGTTGACCTCCAGCTTGGCTCTTGATCGCCAAGCCCCGAATCAACTCATGAGCATCCTGACGGCTGGTGCCCTTCCGGGTCATAGCCAACATGACAGCCTCAGACATCGTTCGCCCCTGAGTCAACATCATATTCCTCAGCATTCTCTCCTCATCGACCTGCAGATCTGTGAGAATACCTGTCATTAAGACCAGCATATAGTCAACTAGAATACATGCCTCAGGAATGATGAACCGCTCCGCAGAAGATTGAGATATATCCCTCTCATGCCATGTGGGAACATTCTCGAGAGCGGGTGAGACTAGGCTTCTCATAATCTTAGCCAGTCCACAGATTCTTTCGCAAAGTTCAGGATTTCGCTTGTGAGGCATCGTCGAACTGCCGACCTGCCTCTCCTTTCCAAACGGTTCGAAAGCCTCTCCCAACTCGGTTCTCTGCAATTCTCGAATCTCAGTTGCAATCTTGTCCATTGTAGAAGCAATCACCGCAAGGAAGCAAACCAGTTCAGCGTAGCGGTCCCGCTGCACAATCTGTGTGGAAATCTCCGCCGATCTGATGCCTAGCCGTTTCATAACGAGTTCTTGGATCTCCAACGCGTCAGCACCAAGACCAGCCTGAGTCCCCACGGCGCCACTCATCTTGCCAACGATTATCCGATCTCTGCCACCACGGAGACGTTGAATGTGCCTTGCGATCTCCCGCATCCAAACCGCGAGCTTGAAGCCGAAGGTGATGGGTAACGCGTGCTGTCCGTGGGTTCTTCCCATCATCATAGTTTCCCGATATCGAGCCGCCTTCGCAATCAACGTTTCTTCAAGACTATTCAGTCGCTTCTCAATAACTTCCAACGCTTCCTTTAGTTGCAGAGCTGTCGCAGTATCCAGAATATCAGAACTAGTGGCGCCAAAATGTACATAGGCTCCGCTTGTTCCACAAACTTCAGCGAGCGCCTTGACGACTGACATTACATCATGCCTTATCTCACTCTCGATCTCCTTCACACGACTGAGCTTAACGTGATCAGTTGAAGCCATCTTGACGATCATTGCAGCATCTTTCCGAGGAAAATTCTTGACCTCACCATGCGCCCACGCCAAAGCCGCTTCCACATCCAGCAACTTCTGCAGCCGATTCTTCTCATCAAAGATGTTTCGCATCTCCTCCGTCCCGTATCTGCCCGTATCGATTGGAAGGATTGGCAACCACGCTCCCCTCTGGCGAGACTACATAAGAATACGTCGAAGATTAAGTTTTGCGCACTCGCGAAGGATACGCGAGAAGAAACGTTAAAACCTGACGTCGGATCTTTACCACTTGTCCCGTTCCAAACAATGCGCCATCTAATGGAGACTATTTTATGGGTGCTCTAGCCGCCGCAGTCACAAAAGAAGAAAGACCCGCTGCCCCCATCGTAGTCGTAATGCTCAAAGAATTGACACACAGAGGAGCAGACACCCATGGAGTTGCCACACCGGACTCGCGAATAATTGCCGATTCTCTAGAAGAAATGGAACCAGAAGGACTGAATTCGAAAATCTCTTTGGGGCACAACTTCTCCCGCTTCTCTCTAGGGGACAAACCACAACCGGTTCTAGGCGATGACTTCGCCCTAGTCTTTGAGGGTCGGTTTTATCCCCCGCCCATGCTTTCGGAGGTCGACAAAGTTGCAGAGATGCTGCAAGTCAGCTCTCCGAGTATACATGCGCGCCGAAGGAAGGCTGACGCGATTGTCACGAGACTCAGCGGCTCATACGCATTTGCCATCGCTTGTGTTGACTCGCTAATCGTTGGTCGAGACAGTCTGGGCGTAACACCACTCTATTATGGCGAAAATGACAAAACATTCGCTCTGGCTTCCGAACGGAAAGCCTTATGGTCTGTTGGAGTCGAAGACACGAGATCCTTTCCGCCTGGGAACATAGCTGTAATCACAGAGCATAGTGCTTCATTCAAATCTGTGAAACCGCTGACGCAGCCCCAATTGGAAGCGGTCGACATGGACAACGCGGCAATGCGCCTTGAGAGCATTCTGCGAAAATCAACAAAGAAGAGAGTTTCGGGCTTGCACACGCTTGCAGTAGCGTTTTCAGGAGGCATCGATAGCAGTGCAATCGCCGTGTTGGCTGCCCAGTGCGGAGTGGAGGTTACTCTCTTCACAGTAGGTCTTGAAAATCAACCTGAGATTCAGTCTGCCAAGACTGCTGCAGAAGCGTTAGGATTGCCACTGCAAATCCAAACTTACACCGAGAAGGCCATTGAATCCGTTCTTCCTAGGATCCTCTGGCTAATCGAAGATCCAAATGCTATGAAAGCCGGCGTTGCCCTTCCGCTTTTCTGGGTTGCCGAAAATTCTTCCAAGCGTGGATTCAAAATTCTTCTGACGGGGCTTGGAGGAGACGAGCTTTTTGCAGGCTATCACAAGTACCTCAAAAAATACAAAGAACACGGTGCCCCCGTTCTCCGGAACACCCTATTCCGTGATGTGGAAATCTCTCACCAAACCAACTTGCAGAGAGACAACAAGATCTGCGCGTTCCACAAAATGGAGCTGCGGCTTCCGTTCATGGATCACGCCGTTGTCGACTTCGCCCTGGGCTTGCCGGTAAGCCTGAACATCGCCTCAGAAGAAGACCCTCTCCGAAAAAGGGTGCTCCGCCAAACAGCCCTTCGACTCGGAATTCCCGCCTCTATCGCTAACAGAGCTAAAAGGGCGATACAATACGCCACTGGCGTGAACAAGGCCCTTATAAGAATCGCAAAGCAGAAAGGCCTAGGCCTACAAGACTACATAAAAGAAGTCTTCAGCAAGGTCTACCCGGAGGCAAAGCACCGTGACTAGGACCGCTATAGTATTCTCACCCAAGTATCTAGATCACAACCCGGGCCTAGGTCATCCCGAATCCCCAAAGCGCTTGAGAGTCATCATGAAAGAGCTTAGGAGAAGCGGCCTTTTGGAAACTGGAGATAGTGCCGTGGTAGAGCCAGATCCTGCGAGGACTAACGACGTGAAGCTCGTGCACGAAGCCGACTACATTCAGCTTGTCAGACAAATCTGTTCCTCAGGCGGCGGACTCTTAGATCTTGGTGACACCGTAATTAGTCCCGAAAGCTATGACGTTGCCCTCCTCGCAGTAGGCGGGACACTGAAAGCTGTCAACCTTGTCATGAACAGAACGTTCCGAAACGCCTTCGCCCTCGTTAGGCCGCCAGGACATCACGCTGGCGCGTACTATGCAATGGGCTTCTGCATTTTCAACAATGTAGCAGTCGCGGCTACGCATCTCCTTCGAAGATTCAATCTCAAGCGCGTCGCGATCTTGGATACAGATGCTCACCACGGAAACGCAACTCAAGAGATTTTTTACGATACTGAGAAGGTTCTCTACATAGGTCTACATCAGGATCCTGCAGAATTTCCGGTAACCGGCTTCGCGGATGAGGTCGGTGAGGCAGAAGGGCTAGGATACACCGTCAACATCCCCTTTCCTTACCTTATCGGTGATGACATCTACCTTGAAGCTTTTAGTCAAATAGCTGTCCCGATAGTTGAGCAGTATGAACCTCAATTCATTCTCGTTTCCGCCGGGTTCGACGGCCACTACACGGATCCAGTCGCAGAACTCGCTTTGTCAACGCTCAGTTACACTCAGGCTTTTGGCAAAATTTCAGAGTTGGCTTCTCGATTCTGTACGGGGAGAATGGTGGCGGTTCTCGAAGGGGGGTACAGTCTTCGTCTTCTCGGAAAGATGATAACTGCAGTCATAGCACAAATGGCTGGAGTTCCACATCAATTCCGCGAAGAGCACGAGACAGCAGACCGAAGAAACCAGAGGCGAGCAGGCAAGATTATCGAAGACGTAAGACGAATTCAGTCTGCATTTTGGGAATTGTGATTCTGCCACCCGTTGACCTATGTGAATGAAAATGCTTCTGCTTGCTTAGACGCGTACGGGAAGATGAATAGCTATTCGGTGACTTCTATGGCGCCATTTGGACATTGGACTTCGCAAGCTCTACATACGAGACAATCGTCGTTGTTGACCACATGGGATTTCTCGTCCCTGAGTTCAAAGACATCCACGGGGCACACGTCAACGCAACTTCCACAGCCATCACACTTTTCATCATAGACTTTTACATCAACCATGGAATGAAAGACTCCTCCTCACTTCTGAGTCCTATTGTGGTGAATCATCAGGGATAAAAACGTTTTGCGCTTAGTGGAGCTCCTCTCTGATCCTAAGAAGCACTCCTTGAATTGTCGCCCTTGCTCGTTTTCTTCTCTCGTCATATTCTGAAATGAGCTTGCGATAAGCACTCTTCGAGATACTCCCGCTTCGATATCGCGCCTCGGCTCTCCGAAGATCTCTCTTAGCGCCCTCAAGCAAAGCTTCCGCAACCTCCACCTGCCCCATAATATTGGCGTATCGCGGACCAGCTTCCCCGATCTCTTCTCGAAGACTAGCCAGCTCACGAGAGAGAACAGACAGCCGGCCATCTAAAGTCTTCTTGCGAATTTTGTATCGGCGCCGCGTCATCCGGCCCTTATTCAAAAGATTGTCAATCGACTCGAGTTCCGACGAAATCTTCGCCTTCTCGTCGTACGCATCGACAAAGCGTCTAAGCGCCTCAGTAGACACGGGAGTCACCGGAACCGGAGTCGGTCTCGGAGTTCTACGCCAGATGAGGACGGCTGCGCTGATCATAGTAGCCAACAATCCGACCCACAGCGTGGGGTAGAACGACGCCCAAAAAGCGAAGTGCTCATAGCCAACGTCAAGACTAAGATCTTGAAATGGCGTGACATTATAGAAAGCAAAAGTTGCGGTCTGTTCAAGAGAGTCTTTCTCAACGATGTTTGCGCCCACAGAAGAATGACGATAATTTGCACCTTTGGGTAATGTCGCGGTCATGATTAGATTTCTTATTGTCAAGTTGGAATACTCGAAGAAGCTGAAGGAGAGTTGAAAGCTGGACGCACTCTGGCGTTTAACATACTCCATCCAGGGAAGCGCATAGGTAACGGTGACTTCCGTCTTGTTTCCTTGCCTCAGCACAGTTCCTAGGGGAACTGATGCGCGTACATATCTGGTCTCATTGTCAGCCGCCGGTTCCACCGGATTGGAGTTACCTGAAGCGTCTCTCGCATGGATGTTGTAGGCGCCCCTAGGCAGATTCATCGTCATGTACGAGAGGTTCCACACAGCTTTGTTGGCTAACTCGTAAAAGTCTGACACAAGAATCTCGCCCCATTCATCCAACCTCACGTCACGACGTACTTTTTGCACGTCAAACATGAGAAAGTATTCCCGAACTGCAGGCGCTAGTTGTACGAAACTTAGCCAACCAAGCTCGCTTGTGAACTCTTCCAAGGAACTCTGCACGTAGTTCAAGATGTGCGCTTGCGCGGTCCTGTTGAAGTCAAGACCTCTGTTTCTCAAATGGCTTGCTCCCAAATAGGTGGAGGGCGATGGCAAAATTACTGTCACATTGCAGAGAGAGACGCCATGAGTGAGGCTTGGAAACATCGGGAAACTGGCGTTGAAGAGGGCGTTCTCTGGTTCCAGTTCGGGAACCCAGGAGGTTATGAGGTTTGAGAAAACGAAAACCACCGTGAAGCTGTAGGATTTGCCATCACTTATGTCAATCCCTTCTCCAAGTGAAACGCTTGCCCCGTAAAAGCCTAGCTTTCCTAGTCCAACATCAAGCGTTACGGGTAGCTGTTCTTCCGGATTGGAGGAAACGTGGGCGAAGCAATAGTCGAGATTGGACCGGTAGGTGGACGGGAACCCTAGGGAAAAACTCTGCAGAGGCGGTACGTGTTCTCCGGGGTTGGTGGAGAGCTTCACAGTGTCGTTCACGACTAGTAGGCCACCATTTCGAAACTCTAAAACGTGGTCTATTTTGATGTTGGCCGGCGAGAGTGTTTCGGTTTGAGCGTTTGCGAAATCTGAAGCCAGCATGAAGAACGATGTTAGAAGTAGTAGGGCAAAGAGGGGTAATGATGCTCTCTTCAAACTTACATCACATGCCATTAGTTCTTTCTTTAACTTGCGTATTTATCCTTAAGGCCATTTATTTATCTTTACAAAACTGGCTAGTCGCTGGTTTTTCACTCCAATCCACGGCTTGCCCAAAAGGTCAAATTCACTCAGACAACTACCTGCGCCCAGTGGAAATGCACGTACCCTCAGTCTTGGAGGCTTTGAAGAAAAAAGATGGTGGATTTTGAGGCTTACGCCTTCTTGAATATTAGGCCTCTCGTCTTCAAGAATAACAACGAACCTAGCGCGGCCACAATCATGAACCCGACGAGCAGCCAGAACCCAATCGTTGTCCAGAGTGCGGGTGGAAATCCATTGAGAGTGATTGTAATCGGCCGAGATGAGGTTACTGAGACAGAAGAGGTGGTTGTGGTCGTCGTGACTGCCGTGAGCCAATAGGTTGTGCTATAATGAACCTCCAGCGTGTATAACCCGATCACTTCGTTGTCGCTTGAAGGTAACTGAAACACAGCGTGCCCAGCAGAATCAGTCATTCCAAAATCGTACACTATTCCAGCATGTGTGTAGATAACAACGTAAGCACCATGAACCAGAGCGCCATTGCTCCCCAGAACGTTTGCAGTCAATTGATAGACTCGACACCTTATGGTATACGGTCCATCGGAATCCACGTATTGCTCCATCTGCTGTACAAGGACGTCCTTCCATAGGATGGTGAAGGAGTAGTTCCCAGGTGGGACCTGTAGTAATTCGATAATTCCATTCTCGTTAGTATATAGCGGCAGAGCATTCGTGGAGCCGTTGGGAAATCTGACATAGACTTGCGCAGTTGGCAGGGGAGCTTCCACATCGTCGACTACTTCGAACGAGGGATCATAGAGAGTAACGGTACCAATGTTGAATACGTGGGAAGCAAATTCGATGTAAGGGTTGAACGTACCATGCTCTAAGAAATTGTAGTATCCGTTATTGTCGATAACTGAGACGTCTATCGTATAATTTCCGAGCGCAGCAGTCTCAGGGTAGGCCCAGTCGACCTCATAGGTATTCAAGTAGTGGATATGCCAAAAGCCATCAGATATCCTCGTCATATCCACGTTGTCAAGAACCAGCTGCCCTGCTGGGCTGCGAATCGTCGCGTTGACCTTATAGATATCATATCCGCCAAAGGGATCTGTAACGTTGGCATGAATCACAACTCGACGTCTGCTCTGAGTCCAGTTGTGCTGGAAAGCATTAGTCTCAACGAGATCGACATCATAGGTTGTGATGGATACGGGTTTTGCGTAGTCCTCAAACGGAAGGATTACCTTGCTTGGATACATGGGGGAATCATACCATATTCGACATTCAGCAGACGATCCAGGGTTTATGGTCACTTCAGCGAGTATCGTGGTGTCAACGTTAAAAGTGTGGGAGAGGTCAGCACATGAGAGGTTGTAACAATAGATAGGCACATTAATGTAGCTTCCAATTGTGCTGGTGACGGTTGGAGTAAGTTGCCCCGAAGTCCAAAGCTCAGTCCCACCTAGATTAATCTCCTTGAATTCGACGTTGAAACCCGTGGGATGATACGCTGAGCTATTTGCCCAAACAAAAACCTGCCACGTACCGTTAGCCGTAGCTGAACCAGCAAGATTGGGATACAAGTAGAAGTCAACCACAATCTTGGGCAGCCCCACAGGCTTGAAGAGCGAATTGTTAAATGCTTCCTCATTTGTTCGATACTTGAACCATTGCGTAGTATTAAATACATAATGAGTCTCTGTTCCCGCAACAGAAACTGGAATATCCAAATAATGCCAGTAGAATTGCATAGGTTTGGTCGTACTAGGAGGTGCAGCCTTTACAACTGAAACCAGTCCTATTGAGGAAAAGTGAAGAATGAGTGATACTACTAGAGTTCCGGCCAATAGTAAGGCGTCTATCCGGTCTATCTTCTGCAACGCTTTGCCCTCTTGTCCGTGTAATCAAGCATTCGTATTATCTTTTGTGAATGGCAGCTCTTGATCCTCGATCAATAATTGGTCTCGCTGCTTCATCTTTCAACTTATGGTCACATGGTTTGCAGAATGCCGAGGCTTTGTTCAAGAACTTGTCGCGGTTAATGGCCGCCTTGCTTCGGGTAGTATCCGTCTTCCTTCTTTGCTCCGAAGCTTCTAACTCCCTTTTCTTCAAGTTGGTGTCTAAGTCTTTGAGCATAAGTGCGAGTAATCTCCCCTTGCTTTTCTAGATAGTCGATTATCGCCGCTGCCTGTTGTTGGGTGTCGCACCGACGAATGAAGTCGATCACGTCAGGCGTGTAGACAGAAAAATTGTGCGTCGAGGCGCTTTCTCCAGTTCTCACATCAGATCGAACCGAGTTTATGGCTACGCTTTGTCTTCTGCCGTCCAACTCCTTAGCCAGACTGGGAAACATTTTCTTGAACCGTTTCCTGTCAATCTGAACTCCCATCAAAGCACCTTCCCGTTGGCGGTCAGATTTCGGAGTATTAGGCGTTGCTCCATGATTTCTATAAATTGACAAATATTTAAGTGCGTTCAAACACCCACGGTTTGAGCTGAATATTAATAGTTCACAACGCGACTAGAAAGAAGTCGAAAGGAGTTGCACGATCTAACAAATAGCTTCCCCCAAATCCCCTTTTTCGCGCTTTTGCGGAAACACATCCCATTTCAAATGAGGATGCCGTAGAATTATCTCCAACAATGTTGGAAACAAAGGACGCAGAAGAGGGCGAACGTCCTTATTTTGGCACGAATCGCTGCAGAGGTCTCTTTTCTAGGACTTCCTCGAGCTCAGAATGGTCCAACCCCGTGGCCGCGTCCCCATATATCTCGCATTGCTCGAACTGACCAATTCTGTCTGGATGCCGAACCACAACCTCTGCTTCAGCGTCAGAAGAAAGAAGGAGATGAACATGAAAGGAGCTTCTTTTTCTACCTCTCTTGGTTATTGAGCGCCATTCAGAGCTTGCGATTTTGAAGCCGCTTTCCTGGAGCACATTGAGAACGTGTCTTGCGTTGGAGGAAAATGCCAGTATATCTATATCACTGTCCCTATGGGCGGTTCCCCTCCAAACACTTCCAACCAACCTCGGATCAAACCCCTTCAGCGCTTTCATAATCCCCAGCGCCTCCTTTCGCAGCCTAACCAGCATCTTATGTCTCGAAACGCCTTCTTTCTCAGCTGCGATCTCGTCAAGTTCCTCGGCAACCTCCGAATTGCTGGGAAGGATGCGCGCTCCCAGAGTTTTCGCGGCGCTCTTTTTCGCTTGCTTGAATTCTTTTTCCTGGGATTCGTAAAGGAGGATGGCGGCCTCTCGAGCGACTCGTTTTCTCAGATTGGGCGATCGCTTCTTTTCCAAGCCACTCTCTCCAGATGCTAGCGGTCGCAAAGCCTAAACGCATCATGCAGCAGTTCTTGGTTGGAAGACAAGTTTGGACTTTCGTATTCCCACATGACGCAGGGGAGCAACCTTCTTGGCTTCATTGTAGATATCTGAAGCGATCTTCCCGAGGACAACCTCTTGAACAAACGAGTCGAAATCAAGTTCGCTTGCCTTCTTCTCGACGACCTCCTGCATTGTCGCTCGTATAATCTGCTCTTGAGAGGTCTTGATGCGGGAAAGCGTGAAGACACTCACCGCAAGCCTCAACTTATATCCGTCCATCGTTACAACGTTGAACAAGCCGTCAACCCTTGTTGTCCTTCGCCTCACCAGACTTCTTAGATAGTCGCGGGAATACTCATGGCCTTTGAAAACCGTATGCGCTGTCTTCCCTTCTACGTTATCAACTTGGAAATGCATCTTCAGGTACTGATGCGCAAAATCGTCAGTTACATCATAGAGCGTGGAGTCTATGACCCTTCCAACAATTTTGGAAGGTTCATCAGCAGGCAGAGATCCAAGTTCAACGCCACCGAAGTATGGCGGAGAAATCACTGTGTACCAACTCTTCCCACGCCACTTATCTTTGATTCTCTTCCTTCTCTTTGAAGACACGGCGAATCTCCGTCGCAACTTGAAAGAGTCCACTTTGAGGTATTAAAATGTTTAGCGTTAGAGTGTGGTCGCTATCCCGTGCTGTTCATCGTCAAGAGCCATTCGAAACCGGAGGAACCGATCATCCTATCTTCTCCCTTTCACCCATGTATGGTCTCAGAACTTCAGGAATCATAACTGAACCGTCTTCCTGCTGGAACTGCTCGAGAATGGCCATCATGGTTCGACTCGTCGCCAGAGCTGTATTGTTGAGCGTATGGACAAACCCTGCGGGAGCCTGCCCTTTTTGCTCGCGATATCTTACGTTAAGCCTTCTGGCTTGATAATCCGTGCAGTTGGAGTTGGACCCGATCTCCCGATATTCGCCGTCGGCCATCCAAACCTGGATATCGTAAGTCTTTGCTTGAACAGTTCCGGTGTCTCCGCTGCAGAGAACGACAACTCTATGATGCAGCCCCAAGTTGCGATAGAGATCCTCGGCGTTTTTCTGTAGCTCTTCGAGTAACGTCCAAGAGTCTTCTGGCAGACAGAAGATGAATTGTTCTACCTTGTTGAACTGATGCATTCTAAAAAGACCCTTAGTGTATTTGCCGTGAGTGCCGACTTCCTTCCTGAAGCATGAGCTGGTGCCGACGAATTTCACGGGTAGATCTTTCTCTTCGATCACTTCATCCATGAAGTAGGCGGCCAGTGGGTGTTCAGCCGTGGCGACCAGGTACAAGTCTTCTTTCACGATCTTGTATAGTTGATCTGCGAAGAAATCCAGGTCGGTGACTCCCATGTACGGCAGTTTCCGCATCATGAAGGGGGGCTCTAACAGTTCATAGCCGCGGTCCATCATGAAGTCAATTGCGTATCTCAAGATCGCATAATCCAGCAGAACTAATTCTTCCTTCAGATAGTAGAACCCGCGACCAGCAACCTTGGCCGCCCTCTCTGCATCTATCAAGCCTAAGTCAAGACCTATCTGCAGATGACTTCGGGGTTCGAAATCGAATTCTGGCGGTTTTCCCCAACTTCTCAAAACAACATTTTCGGTTTCATCTTTGCCGACGGGAACGGATTCGTGCAAGATGTTCGGCAGAGTCAACAGAACGTCATCAGCTTTCTGCCGATAGATCTTCACGTTTTCTTCCAGCTCCTCGATTTTCACCAGAATTCCCTGCGCTTCCCGTATTTTGCCGTCAACAGCCTGACCTCCTTTCTTCAGGCTTGCGATCTGGTTAGTTAGCACCTTTCGCTGGTGTCTAAGCTCGTTAGTCCTGGTCAGGAATCGTCGCCATTTTTTGTCATACTCAATCAAATGCTGAAACATCTCGATCTTTTCAGTGGCACCTCTCCGCTTAAGATTCTCAATGACAACCTCAGGATGCTCCCGAATCAGTTTTATATCTAACACAAAGACACCTCGCTTACCATAATCGTTCTCTGCAATCTAACATGCATGAATCTTTGAACCGCTTAGGTTCACCTATTCCCGCTTGGGTGGCGCTGATCTTGCCTATATCATTTCCCCTTTGTCTTTTTGTGTATATAGCTTGCGGTACTAGTCTCGCCGTGGGAGTAAGTGCGCGGTTTAGCGCACTACGTAAACGCAGTGAATGCAGTGTGCAAGGTAAACGCAGCAAAAGCACGTGCGCGATTACACGCGCCCTTCCGAGGACTATACAATCCTACGTCAGGTGTTATGGATCGCCGTATTCCCTTCTCTTGCCCATTGAGGCCCCGATGAGGCTTCCATCCAGTGCATCTACGATTCCATCTTCGTTCAGGTCGGCGTCCGCATTGTAGCAGGGTTCACCAGCTTCGCATCCATAGGCCAAACCGTAGGCGTTCATATCCGTAGCCGATATCCACCCATCTCGGTTAACATCTCCAAATCTATGAAACAGCTCCACCAGTTGGTCTTGTATTTCGGCTGTTGTCTTGAAGTAGTTGCGGTTGGCGTGCAGCTCAGCAACCATATTTGCTGGGTCGTAGTAGTCGAAGATGAAGGGGCCAGTTCCATACAATTGAGCTACTGCACCCAGCGGTTGCCCCGTTTCGGGATCTCTCTCACCGAACATGGCTCCCGCACCAAGGGGTTTGGTTCGGTTGATTGACGGGTCGTAGCTCAAGATGGTGTCTAACGGTTGTCCGTCAAGCCAGCTCCAGACGGGTGGCGGAAGCAACGCGGCGGTCTCAGCGAAGTCATATAGGAGCCACTGACTTGCGGCATCCGAGTAAACCGTGAAAGCGGTTGCGTTTACAGCTTGAACGTCAACGATGTGCTCCAACGCGGATGCATACCGGGGTATCTGATTGTCTCTGAGGAACTCTAAGCTGAACTCTGCATCAGATGGCTGATATGGGTTACCACATTGCCAGTGCACGTCGGTTCTTAGATTGAAAGTGATTTTCATGCCATTAATCACATCAACTGCACCCCCAGCGGGGACGCCGAGATACCTATTCTCGCTATCGAGGGTAACCGTTTCATTTATGGGGCCTTCTACGCTCCAGCCTGTGGCAATCCAAGGCTCATCTTCATGGGTATATGGATTCATCATTATTAGGCCGTCTAGAGTTGGTTCGATGATGCGACTTGCGTGGGGATCGATGACGATTGACCCGTACTGCGTAGATGCAAAGCATGGGTTGAGCGACAGGGGCTCTTCGTCCAAGGCCCAGATTACAGCGCGCTTTCCGTCTTCGATCCGCTCGTTTGGATGATTCGGTTTCCAACGCATGTTCAGTAAGGTCCATTGATTATGAGAGCCGTATCCCGGTGAGTTTACGATGCCCTCAAGTCCTTCCATGTGCGCGTTGAAGTATGTCCAGGAATATAGTTGCATGTAAGCAAAAGCACAATCTGGGTAGTTATAGTCGTAGAGCACTCTTTGAGCTTCGTGACAAGCTTCCAGCTTCGCTGTGTGGTTGAGGCTGAACTTCACGGTTTCGACCAGTTCATCTAGGTAGTCGTCGTGTATTCCGGGAGTGTTATATTTCCATGGATGCAATGCGGAGTCTTGACTCGAGTGATACATGTCGTAAAGGTGATTTGGGAACCTTCCCAAACCCCAGAAACATAAAAACATGTCGAAGTCAGCTTTTTCAAACACGAGATGCATCATGCTTCCCCAATCGGCTGGCTCCCCGTCTACGCTGACAAGCCCGATGTCGTGGCAATCGTTCTCCCAACTTTGGAGATAGGCGGGCATCGGAGTCGAACAAGCTACAGATGGCCACCACCAAGTGAGAGGCGGTATCAATTTACCTCCGGTCTCTGGTCCCCAAGCCTCCGGCGTCCTCCAGTTGTTGATAGCCGCGTCGTAGGTGTAGCCCGCGTATCTAAGTACACCACAGGCCGAATCATCCTCTGGCCACTTCGTTGTGGCAGAGCTGTCACCGGGGTTATAGGAAACCTTGGGAACATTAGGGTTGTACCAGCCAGCTTGGGCAGGTGGCACTGGAGACTGGATCGGGGTTGCTATGTATCCGTACGTTGATAGGATAGCCGCGTTCTGGTCGAAGCATTTGAAAAGCGCCAATCTGAACCAGACATCGCTCAAGACGGCAGCCACGAGTGCATGGTCTGAACGCTGGCGATAGCTCTGGTCAGGTCTGATGTTGAATGCGATGTGCCCTATGTGAAAACCAGGTGCCGCAGTTATGGTCATGCCCGCCTCGTCTAATCTTTCAATGTAGTAGGGTCTCCTCAAGTGAGCTACAGCATCGAATTCGGGAGATGGGTCCAGCATCTCAGATAGCTGAGCGCCAGGCGAGCTAACCTTGAATCGCACTACGTCAATCTTTGGACCGCTCTGCTCCAGCTCTGGAAATGCACGTGGAGCATTGCTTACGATCAGAATTGTTGCCAACAAGAACACGAACATTGCCCTGGGCTCAATTGATCTCAGGACTCCTCCCCCTTTCTCTTTCTAAATAATATTATATAAAGCGAAAATTAATATAAAGTTTCTGGAACAAAACATCAAACGCACCGTTCTTAGAATAATAATCACGTCACCTGCCCTCGTACATCATACCATGCGACAGGATGCCGAATGCTTGTGCATAGCTTAGACCGCGACTGGGGTGCAGCATCAGCATCGTGACAAAGGGGCAGATGCTAGCCTTCTTTTGCGACTGAAAACGCTCTCTCCGCTACTGAGATGCAAGATAGCAAGTCGTCCAGAGTGGCGATGAACGTCGACAATCCTTTGCTGCATTTCACCACAGCCAATACTGAGGATCCGCTTCTTGTTGTTTCAACGATCAGTCCAGAAGGAAGTTTCACGTTGTCAGGGGAGACCGCGCCGGCAACTGCCTTCGCCTCCTGCGCACTTTCATACGTAAGTCGGATCGTGGCTTCCAAGTCATCCACGCGCCAGTTGGTCTTTGACGAGTTTGTCCACGAGTTTCAGGAATGGTTCGAGATCTTTCACAGGCACTTGACCCCCTGCCGCAATGTTGTGGCCTCCACCCATTCCCGAGTGCCTCTCAGCTGCGATGCGGAGTATTTCCCCAAGATCCAAACCTCTCCGAGTCAGAATGTCGAGAGTCCTTGCCGAGATCTTGGCCGACTCTTCCCCTTTGATTTTGCAGTAGGCGATTATGGGTTTCTCTCGATTTGCCACGCTTGTGGATAGGATTGTGGAGACGGCGCTGATCATCTTGTCGTCTATGTGGCCATTTCCTCTAGCCACATATATGTTTCCAAGTTCTTCGATCCGCTCGGGTTCTTCGTTTAGCCAGTTCAACGCCTTCGCGATGGACCGTCGGTACTCCTTAAGCACCGTATTCGCTTCCTCGAGGGCAGCGCCTCTATCCCCCAAACATATCTGCGCTCCGAGACCTGCTTTGTCCATTCTTCCGGTAGCGTTGAGCAGGACAGTGAATTCTCTGCCGTCCCTGAGCGGGGTCGACTCCTCCTCATGCGTCAGGGTATACACGTTCCCAACTAGCCTTTTTTCAACATCGGTGGCCAAACCTTTTGACGCCAGATATTCGGCAAGCGCCGAAAAGAGTCGCTTCTTCTCTTCGTCCGACAGGTCTTTGAGAGCCCGCCATCTATCTTTGTCCTTAGGGGTAATCTTCAGATTGGCTAGAAAGGCTAGACTCTTGTCCTCCTCGCCACTGATGCCGGGGATGAAGGGATTTGTGGTGAGAGCCAAGGCCCGATGTATGGGGCGTGTTTCTCTTCCGAAGAAGAGCAGGTCTTCTTCAACTTTGACGTACCCCGTGTCTACAGCGTCCTTGACGATTCTTTCATTAACGCCTCCCAATTTTCTCTGGTCGTATTTGTCTTGTATATCTCCCAATGCGCCTACTACGGCAAGACAAGCCAGATCGCGGTTTTCTTTGTCCAGGGCTCTGGCCACAAGATACGCCACTCCTGCTCCGCTGAGATCGAGGGCACCGTCGATTCCGTGGAGGTGAGGGTTCACCTGGGTGAATGTCTCAGAAGCTTCGCCCGTTGGTTT
>JABAOH010013682.1_pt1 | contig 26455 bp, 27 predicted proteins | sample 7062181 | NCBI WGS metagenome assembly JABAOH01 (sample SAMN14538630, study PRJNA623070) | marine sediment metagenome | biome: marine biome [ENVO:00000428]; feature: marine pelagic biome [ENVO:01000023]; material: deep marine sediment [ENVO:00002113]; isolation source: pool of 5 deep marine... | reverse complement strand
TGACCAGTTGGCGGATGTCCTTGACGCCGGCCATGACGGCGCTGATGGTATCAAAGTGGGACTTGGTGCGGTGGGCGATGATCATGGCCAGGGTGGTCTTGCCTGTGCCGGGAGGACCCCACAGGATGATGGACGAGAAGAGGCGGTCGGCTTCGATGGCCCGGCGCAACAGCCGCCCTTCCCCCACAATGTGCTCCTGCCCCACAAACTCTTCCAGCGTACGCGGTCGCATCCGCGCTGCCAGAGGGGCCTCGCGCTTGATTTGTTCCCTGCGACTGTGTTCAAAGAGGTCCATAGCTCGTTCGATCCTTTTTGCGCTCAGACCTGTTCAGATTTACGCTCACAACCGATTATAGCACAGTCTGAGGGAGGCGGCAAAACTTTCGTAAAAAGGTTTTCTCGTACAAATTGAGCAACTTCGTAGAGGAGTAGCCACATAGAGGTTACTCTTTTTAGTTTCTCTCTAAAGACTTGAAGGCTTGGGGCAGGTGTGCTATAATGTAAACAGGGAAAAGTGCTGCAGGCGGGACTTTGCCAACCGCTGGCCATTTGCCGACGTTTCCGCCCTAGGGAAGAATTAGGCGGAAAGACGTACACATTAAGCGACTAACAACTTGGCTGGCGTATTCACACGAGATTGGTTCTGAAAGGATGGTTGTATGTTTAATAAGAAATCTCAAAGACAAATCCAAGAAGAAGTGCCCTATAAGGTAATACGAATTGAATCTTGGGAGGAATTCATAGAACTTGTTACGGACTGCTACTCAAATTGGGCTTTCCGCGGTCAAGCCAACGAGAATTGGCCTTTGTTCAGTTCACTGTCTCGGCACTTAAGATCGTTTCAAATACATCCGAAGGTATGGGCAGGTCAGGAAGAGCGCATACTACGGATATTTAAGCGAAAAGCACATCACTTTCTCAGTCACATTCCGGCCCCGGATGACGACTTTGAATGGTTGGCGTTGATGCAGCACCATGGCGCTCCAACACGACTGCTTGATTTCACCTGGTCCCCGTACGTCGCCGCCTTCTTTGCTCTCGAGGAGGCGGAAGGTGACGCTGCTGTATGGGCTCTAAACCCGTCTAGGATTAGCTACGCCGACCGTATACGTATCAAAGGGGAACGAACTATTCAGCCCGAGCAAATGAATCCACGGCTGGGGTACAATTACAAACACTACTTCCTGGACGGACAGATCCCGTTTGTTTGGGTGGGAGACCCTTACATAATGAATAAGAGGCTTGTCGCACAATCAGGGACATTTGCCATGCCAGGCACACTTGATGAACCAATAGAGGATATTCTAAGCGGGTACGAAGACCCCGAAAATGTTCTGGTCAAGTTCATTTTGTCCAGAGATCACGTTCGAATTAAAGGGATGACGGAATTATACAGGATGAATATCACTTACGCTACGTTATTCCCTGATCTAAATGGTTTGGCCCAATCACTGGCATGGGAATTGGAGTTTCACTGGGCTTATGACCCACGTACGGCGGAACAGTACCCGGATTTTGGAACAGATAGATTCAGTTCACCCAAATGAAAGCGCCTCACAATTCGCAAAACTCGGAGAGATGTCATCGCCTAACATGCGCCGCCCCCGATCACCCTACCGCCCCCACTACAGGGCGGCTTTGCTTTTGGCCCAGCGGTCAAGGGAGCGTGAAGTGTGCGCTATCTGATTGGCAAAGTCCGCGGGCGTAGTGTTGAAAAATGGGAAGAAATGGGGTAAAATAGGCCATCTCTGTAGGTAAGGAAGCACTACGTGACCACAGCCAAAAGTCGCAACCGGCTCCCTGAGGCCATTGTACTCATCGTGTTGTTCCTGCTGCCCTGCCTTTTCTTCTGGCGGCTGCTGGCTCCCAATCCGGCCGACCGGGCCACCATCCCCGCTGGCGATTTCACCGAGCAGTATTACCCTCTGCACCTCTTCGCCGCGCGGGAGTGGGCCCAGGGGCGCTTGCCCCTTTGGGACCCTTACATCTACGCCGGCCAACCGGCCCTGGCCGATATCCAGTCGGGAGCCCTCTACCCCCTCAATTTGCTGGTCATTCTGTTGCTGGCTTTGGCTGGACTTGGGTTCCCCCTCTGGGCCCTGGAGGCACAGGTCATCCTCCACTTCTCTCTGGCCAGCGTCTTCACCTACCTCTTCGTCCGCCGCCTGTCGCGCAGCCGGTTCGCCGCTGTGGTCTCGGCGCTGACCTTTACCTACAGTGGATATTTGACCTCCTTCCCCGTTCAGCAGGTGACCATCTTGCAAGTGGCCGTCTGGCTGCCGCTTATTTTGCTTCTCCTGGACATCGCTGCAGGGGATGAGGACCCGGCGCACGGTAGATTCCCGGCCTTGAGCTCGCGGTTCTGGTTTTACGTGATCCTGGCCGGACTGGCTTTTGGGTGCTCGATTCTGGCCGGTCATCCTCAGACCGCCATGCACGTTTTCTATGCCTCCGTAGCCTACTTTGCTTTCAAAGTGTGGAGGGGGAGGCCCTCACCCACCCCCGCCCTTCAGGCACCCCCTCCCTCCGCCGTGCTCCCTCCCCCAAAGTTGGGGGAGGGTCGGGGTGGGGGCTGGAGAGGGCTGGCTGGCATCCTGGTCTTTGTCCTGGTGGCCTTTGGCCTGGCGGCTGTCCAACTTCTTCCCACCCTGGAGTNNTCCGTGGCCTACTTTGCTTTCAAAATGTGGAGAGGGAGGGGGTTGGTTGGCATCCTGGTCTTTGTCCTGGTGGCCTTTGGCCTGGCGGCTGTCCAACTTCTTCCCACCCTGGAGTTCATCCGCCTCTCCCCACGGGCCGCTATAGACTACCAAACTGCCTCTTGGGGTCTCTTCTGGTACGAGACGATGAGCTTTCTCTTCCCCGGTTACTTCGGCGGGTCGCCCCAGTACGTGGGGATCTTGCCTATGGTCCTCGCGGCCATGGCCGTCCTCTTCGAGCGGCGACAACGCGACAAGGTGTTTTGGATAGGGCTGGGGCTGGCTGCTTTCCTCCTCTCTTTGGGACGCCACACCTTTCTCTACAACGTATTTTATGTCCTCGTGCCTGGCTTCGGCCGGGTGCGAAATCAGGAGCGCGTGATCTTTCTTTTCAGTTTCAGCCTGGCTATTCTGGCCGGCTATGGGGCTACCCTCCTGGTGCGGCCCATCCCCAGGGTCCTGAGACGCAGCTTCCAATCATTTTATCAGGTGCTGAAGCGCCTCGGCCTGGCGGGCCTGGCCCTGACCGCCTTTTTCTACTACGGCTGGCTCCAAGGCACCCAGGAGGGGGCCGATCCCAACTTTTTCGCCGGGGTGCTGCGGCATCACGTGTTCAACCTGCTCCTCTTTGGCGGGATCCTGCTCCTGTTGACCTTGCGCCTGACCAGAGGGGCCTCACGCCGCTGGCTGATGGCTCTGTGTGTCGGCATCATCGTCTTCAATCTCTTCACCATCAACTGGCAATTCAACATCCAGGACGCTACAGAGGAGGATCATTTTCCCCAGATGGGGTTGACGGATTCTCTGCGGGAGGAATTAGTGGGGGGAGAGCCCTTCCGCGTCTCCACTGCCGGGCTCCTGCCGGGGGCAGGCAACGCAGGCATCCTCTACCAGCTTTACGACGTGGCTGGCAACAGCCCTTTGCACCTGGCCAGCCTGGAAAAGTTTGAGGCTCAGGTGAACGAACGGCGCAGGTGGCAGCTCCTGAACGTGGCCTACGTCTTTGACCCGCGCGACCTGGACCGTGAAGACCTGGAGTTTGTGTACGTCAAGAGAGGGGTGAGAACCTATCGGGTGAAAGATGCCTGGCCCCACGCCTGGGCCGTGCACGAGGCGGTGGTAGCCGCTGGCGACGAGGAGACGTGGGCCATCCTCAACGCCCCCGATTTCGACCCGGCGCGGCGCGTTGTCTTGCCGCACGAGCCTGGCATCGCCTTGCCCGGAGAGGATACGGTGGGCTCGAGGGTGGACATCGTTGAATACACTCCCACTCGTGTGTCCCTCCAGGCGGACATGGTGGACAATGGTCTACTCGTGCTGAGCGATGTCCATTACCCCGGCTGGCAGGCCCGTGTGGATGGCCAACCGGTGCCTATCTACCGGGCCAACTATCTCCTGCGAGCGGTGCCTGTCGAGGCTGGTCAGCACAGGGTAGAGGTCTACTACGATCCTCCGCTGTTCAAGGTGGGGCTGGCCATCACCATCTTGACCCTGCTGGCGAGCGGTGCTCTGCTGGGTGGCGTGGCTCTGCGGGATCTGAAGCGAAGCCTCCTTGCCTCCCGCAATACGTGAGTCAACTTCCCAGGAAGTCGCTCCACACTATACAACAGTGCGCCTCTGCGTTTGGCTCATTCGTGAATGGCCTGGTTCCTTGTACTGCAATTCCAGAAAAAAGCCCCAGGGGTTGCCTAGGGCTTCTTCTTGCCAGATTTCGGTTAGGCGCAAGCGTTCAGCCCATCCTTCTGTGAGCGCCGGTTGAGCGGCGTCCTGAGCCCGTCGAAGGGTAGCTTCGTAGTGCTAGCAGAGAAGCATATCGCGACACTAGTGCGCCACAGGAAACCAAGCGGCTTCTGCAAGTATGAGACTGACTTCCAAGAGCCACTTGGTCCCGATACGTGGCTTCGCTCCTATTCGACCGGCGCCCTCGCCCAATGCTCAACTGGTGGGAGATTTCCGCCGACTTGTGCTAGTAGTCCCAGGACCTTCGTCCGCCCTCCCGGCGCCCGCCGCCTCTCCGCCCACCGCCTCCCCGATCGGAGCGTGGCCGCTGGGGACGGGCTTCAGCGACGTTGATCTGGCGGTCATCGAGGGTGGTGCCATTGAGCTGGCTGATGGCTGCCTGAGCCTCCTCTTCCGTCGCCATCTCCACGAAGCCGAACCCTTTTGGCCGACCACTCCTGCGGTCGGTGATGATGTTTACCGATTCGACTTCGCCGACGCCGGCGAACAGGGCGCGCAGGGTGTCCTCGGTCGTGTCGTAGCTCATATTGCCAACGTACAACTTCTTGACCATGACTGGCCTCCTTTGTCAAGAGAGGAGTCAGCTCCCGGTGGGCCACAGGGCCCGCCGGGGGCTGATTCGATTGGTAAGCTGATACCAATGGGACCTACAGGGCAACTACCTGAGTTGCCTGCAAGCCTTTGGGACCACGCTCGATGGTAAATTCGACACGCTGGCCCTCTTCGAGGTTACGGAAGCCCTCGGCCTGGATGGCGCTGTGATGAACAAAAACATCGTCGCCATCCTCGCGCGAGATGAAGCCGTAGCCTTTGGAGCCGTTGAACCATTTTACAGTTCCGGTCACTCGTTCGCTCACGGTCAGATACTCCTTTCTGTAAGATTATAGGCCGGAAAGGTTCACTGGCCGATACAAGCAAAATCGCCTGGGCGCGACATAAGCCCAGGCGACGGAAACACAGCGACCGGTTCATGAACTTACTTCGTCCTACATTTCTTATTATCTCACATATTAAGTAGTTTGTCAAGCTGGTGAGCTATGCGATTTCGGCGGTCATGGGAGAAGCCCTTTTGATTTGACAATCCGACAGGAGTGTAGTAGAATCAATATAACAAGACAAAGTAAGTTTCTGCATCAGTTGATGTAAAAACCGTCGGAGCTTATCTTATCTTGCTTCGGCGGTTTCTATTTGGGAATGCTTGACAACTCCCTTTGATAACCATGAAGAGAAAAGGAGAACAAGATGGCAAAGGCAAAAAATGGCGATACAGTTACGGTTCACTATACGGGCAAATTGGAGGACGGGACGGTATTTGATTCCTCCGCTAACCGAGACCCTTTGCAATTTACACTGGGCGAAGGTCTGCTAATCCCCGGTTTTGAACAAGCCGTGCTCGGAATGAGTCCAGGTGAATCGAAAACCGCCGAAGTGTCTGCGGACCAGGCGTATGGCCCACACCGAGAGGAAATGGTAGTGGAGATAGACCGCCAGGAGTTCCCGCCACACTTCCAACCAGAAGTCGGCCAGCAGTTGCAAATACCTCAATCGGAGGGTCGGGTAGCCCGGCTCATAGTGACCGCCGTCTCCGAACAGAAGGTGACACTAGATGCCAATCACCCTCTGGCTGGAAGAGACCTGACTTTTGACATCCAGCTTCTTGAGATCGGCTAACCATTCCGTTCGCCTACCGTGCATGTAGTAAGCCCGGACACGTCAGCCGGACATTGCTCACAGGTTGCACCGTCTGCCCCACCTTTCAAAAAAGAAGCCCCTTCACCTTTCGACTCAGGTGAAGGGGCTTCGCTCGTCTGTTTCACTCCTCAGTTCGTTGTTTAACCTGATGGCAATGGCGACAGCGGGCTTGGTAGACCTCGCTGGCCCCCACCATGATCACCGGATCATCATAGGAAGCGGGTTGGCCATCAATGAGGCGCTGGGTGCGGCTGGCCGGTGCCCCGCAGACGACGCAGATGGCCGAGAGTTTGTCCACCCTCTCGGCCTCAGCCATGAGGAGGGGCATGGGACCGAAGGGCTCGCCTCGGAAATCCATGTCCAGCCCGGTGACAATCACCCGTTTGCCATTTTCGGCCAGGGTGTTGCAGACCTCGGCGATGGTCCAATCGAAAAATTGTACCTCGTCTATGGCCACCACTGCCGTGTCGGGCTCCACCAAATCGAGGATTTCCCTCGCTTCGGTGACGATGGTGGCGTCCAGACCCATACCGTTGTGGGAGGTTACCTTCTCTAGAGCGTAGCGGTCATCCAGGCTGGGCTTGAAGACCTGCACCTTCTGCCTGGCTATCTGCGCTCGCCTCACTCGCCGGATGAGTTCCTCGGTCTTGCCGCTGAACATGCTACCACAGATCACCTCAACCCACCCGCCCTTATGCTGCTGGTACATAACTCTTCCTCCGCATCAAAGACGAAGGGCAGATGTGTGGAACTCTGCCCCTACCAATCCGCTACCCTGCTCCAGCAAAGACCTTTGGTCTATCTGGCATCAATCAGCGGCTCCCCCGCCTTCTTCTGACGCGGCAGCTTCCTTTTTCGCTGCCCTCTTCCGCTTCGGTTTCTCGGCCGCGGTGGCCTTGGCTGCCTCTTTGGCAGACTTTTTGGCAGAGGGCCTGGCTGCCTCGGCAGTGGCTTTCTTGCCTCTCAGCTTTTCTGCTATGGCTTTGGCCGCCTCTGCTTCATCTGGCTTCTTTTTCGGAGCCTTGGTCTTCTCAGCAGCAGCCTCCTCGGCCTCCTCAGGGCGGGCTTTCTCCTCGGCAGCGAACTCTTCCCTTTTCTCGAGGCGCTTCATAAAGCGCTCGACCTGGCCAGCAGTGTCAACGATGCGTTGCTCACCAGTGAAGAAGGGATGGCAAGCCGAACAGACGTCCGTCCGTATGAGTTCCTGCGTTGACCCCGTGGTGAAGGTGTTCCCACAGGAGCAAACGACCTTTGCCTCGGGGTAATACTTGGGATGGATATCTTTCTTCATCTAATGATTATCTGTCCTTCCAGTGAAGTTTCTCAATTGTAGGGCAAGATGCGCCACTCCCGCACCGCAACAGTGGTGATTGCGGCACAGGCCATCTTGCCCTACAAACTTTCATCACACACGTGTGGGGTAGACGCTGACCCTTTTCCTGCCGCGGGCCACATTTTCGAACTTGACAAAGCCGTCCATGGTGGCAAAGATGGTGTGATCCTTGCCCAGGCCCACGTTGTTACCAGGCTTGATTTTGGTGCCTCGTTGACGGACGATGATCGTGCCCGCTCGCACCGCCTGGCCGCCGTACCTTTTCACTCCCAGACGCTGGCCGGGGCTATCCCGACCGTTGCGGCTTGAACCGCCGCCTTTCTTATGAGCCATCTCAACTCACCTCTTTCCAGGTTAAACGATGATTTTGTCAATCCGTAGGCGGGTGTAGGCTTGCCGGTGACCAGCCTTGCGGCGATAACGGTTCCTGGGCTTATATTTGAAGACGATGACCTTCTTGCCTTTGCCCTGGCCAGCCACAGTAGCCATCACCTTAGCCCCTTCAATGGTGGGATTGCCCACCTGGACCTTTTTCTCGTCGCTCACCAGCAAAACCCTGTCCAGTTCGACTTTCTGTCCAACTTTCAAGGGCAACTTCTCAACCTCAACGGTCTCACCTGCACTCACTTTGTATTGTTTCCCGCCCGTTTCGACGACAGCGTACATAACCTTTTCCTTAGCGATATTTGCTAGCGACAATTCAAGCGCGGGCGCATTCGTTCACGTAGCCCCCGCGCATTGCATATCTATTATACCCATATCTCCACTTTTGTCAAGACCCCAGTTGTGATATAATATCCTTGACCACAGGACATTCAATCGTTTACCCAACACTTTTGCAAGGGAGGTTTGCTATGCCAGTAGAACTCACTTATTACGGACACGCCTGTTTCGGCGTCAAGGGCGGAGGGGCGACCTTGCTGATTGATCCCTTCCTGACGGGCAATCCCCTGGCCGCGGTCAGCGCTGACGAGGTAGAAGCGGATTACATCCTGGTCTCCCACGCCCACGGCGACCACCTGGGCGATGCCGTAGCCATCGCCCAGCGGACCGGGGCTACTATCGTCAGTAACCACGAGATAGCCACCTACGCTGACAATCAGGGGCTGACAGCTCACGGGCTACACATCGGCGGGGGTTGGGATTTCCCCTTCGGCCGGGTAAAGTTGACCATTGCCCATCACGGGTCGTCTTTCCCCGATGGTTCCTACGGGGGCAATCCCTGCGGTTTCCTGTTGACCACCGAGGGCAAGAACATCTACCACGCTTGCGATACCAGCCTCTTTTATGACATGAAACTCATCGGCGAAGCAGGCATCGAGCTGGCCATCTTACCCATCGGGGACAACTATACTATGGGGCCCAAAGACGCCCTGCGGGCAGTCAAACTCATCGAGCCCAAGGTGGTTATCCCCATCCACTACAATACCTTCCCAGTGGTGGAGCAGGACGCGGCAGCTTTTGCCAAAGCTGTGGAGGCTGAGACCAAAGCCAGGTGCGTCGTCCTCGAACCGGGCGAGAGCTACAGCCTGTAAGCCGAACGAGGCGCTGGGACCCATCCCGGTGCCTCGCTCTTCTAGCTTCCTTCACCTTAATTAAACGCACTCTCACTCGGCCCAGGAAACCATCCTCTCGGCGACGAAACCGTACTCGAACTCTAAACCATCCAGGCCTGTCCTGAGCGTAGTCGAAGGGGCCGTCTCGAACATAGGGCGCTGGTTGCTGCCATCGGCGTTCATGACGTACAGCTCCCATTTGAGTTCGCTGTCTTCTCCTTGTTCGCTGTTGCTGTTCCGGTCGGTGAAAAAGGCGATGTGACGGCTATCTGGCGACCAGGCCGGAGACACGTTGTTGGGCGGTCGTCCGGCAAAGGGCTCCTCCTGGGTCAGCCGCACCCGGTTCGACCCGTCGGCATTCATGACATAGATTTCCCAATGGTCATGCTGCCTGAACCCAAAGGCGATGCGGCTACCGTCCGGCGACCAGACAGGCGAGATGTCACGACCATCGGTGGAAATGGCAAACAGGCTGCGGTCGTCAGTGACGTCCCCTATCGTCCCTTCCTCGTTGGTCAGGTGTATGCCGAAATCACTGTCGTAGGCGATCACCGAACCATCGGCTGACCAGGTGGGGGAGAGGCTGTGGGGGTAGCAACGGAGGTCTTGGAAATAGCCATCCTCCAGCCGCACTACACCCAGCTTCCACCAGTGGTCCGCCGGCAAATCCCGACAGAACCCCCAGAAGCACACTTCTGTATCCTTGTCTCGCCCTCCGTACCAGCGGGTGAAAGCAATGCGACTGCCGTCGGGTGACCAAGCCGGGCCTTTGGCCGCCACCCAGCCGAAGACGAGGGTCTCATTACTGCCATCTTCATCAATGACATAGATGCCCCGTGGGTCCCGCCAGCGACCAAAGGCCACCTTCTTGCCATCGGGCGACCAGGCCGGTTCCATGCCGTCGGTCAGGCGACGCAGGCCACTGCCGTCAGCGTTGATGACGTAGATGTCGCACCCGTTGCACACCTGGAAGACCAGCTTGCCCGTCAACGCAGGCGCCGGCGGGGCGGCCTGTGCCGCAATAGGGACGCTTTCCATAGCCGCCATAGGTGTGGGCTGAGGTGGGGGCGGAGCCGAGACTTCCGGCACTGCCGCCAGGGAACCGGTCAGGTCAGCGTAAGCGGCCGCGATCCAGCCCTGGTCGTCACTGCCAGACGGGTGGGCGATCTGCAGCCAATCGCCGGTGGTGTTCTTCCCTACCACCTCCACCGAATCGCCCAGACTCAACCCGCCGACGATGGGATAGGCCATGCTGGGCCCGGTCCTCACGTTCAGGGCGGAGGCGGTCACTATAGCTATTAGCCGGGAAGGCGCAGGGGTATCGGTCGGCGGCAGCGGGGTAGGTGTAGCCGTGGGAGCCTCTGTCGGCGCAGTGGTAGGCGCTATCGTCGGAATTGGCGTGACGCTGGTCGCGGCTGCCGCCAGAGGTACGATGGTCGGAGTCGGGGCAGCACGGCCCACGCCCAGATCGCAACCCGTAGCCGACAGGGCGGCTGTCATAAGCACAAGAGCTAAAAAAGAAATCTTCCTGTTAATTCAAGCCTCCTTTCACCTGTTGCACCGGCTCACTGCGCCCACGAGATCACCCGTTCCGCAACGAACTCGTAGCCAATGGATACCTCATCCAGAACAGTCTCAAACATGGGGCGCTGATCGCTGCCGTCGGCGTTCATCACCCAGATTTCCCATTTCCCCCGGCGGTCGGTCAGAAAGGCGATTTTGGTGCCGTCCGGCGACCAGGCCGGGGCCACGCTGTTGGCTGACCGGTCCGGCAAGGGGGGAGTATCGGTCAGCTTGGTTATGTTCTCGCCGTCGGGGGTCATAAGGTAGATTTCCGCTGGTGGTCTCTCATCGTACATATAAGCGATCTTGGTGCCGTCGGGAGACCAGGTCGGTGAGGTGGCATCGGTGTCCACGATGAGAGCGTCCACATTGCGATCGTAGGTCTGCCCTCCTATGGATCCGTCCTCACTGGTCAGGTGAAGGCCGTGGTCGCTGTCGTAAGCGATGATGTTGCCATCCGGCGACCAGGTGGGGGAGAAGCTGTGATCGTAGCATAGGATTTCAGTAAAGTATTGATCTGCGATCCTTATCACCCCCAGCTTCCAGAATGGGGCGCCACTGGCATCTTCCCCACGCTGATGGGTGATAGCCAGACGTGTACCATCGGGCGACCAGACCGGTGCTTTGGCCTTAGGCCAGCCGAAGACTTGGGCCTCGTTTTTGCCATCTTCATCAACAATGTAGATGCCTGGGTACTGTCCCCCCCAGCGGGCAAAGGCCACCCGCTTCCCATCGGGCGACCAGGCCGGATCCATGCCGTCGGTCAGTTGCCGCAAACCCGTGCCATCCGCGTTGATGACATAGATTTCGCACCCACTGCACCGTTGGAAGACCAGCTTGCCTTGCAGGCCGGGCGTCGGCGTTGGAGTAGCGGTGGGAATAGAAGTGGGCGCGCGCGTAGGTGTGTCAGTGGGCCGAGGGGTGGGAGTATCAGTCGGCCTTTTGGGAGTGGGCGTGGATGTGGGAGCGATGGTCAGTGTGGCCGTGGGAGACGCAGTGGGTGTATCGGTCGGGGCTGCGGTCGGTGTAGTTGTAGGAGTTGGGCTTGGTGGAACCGGCGTGTCGGTGGCCGTAGGCGTCGCTGTAGGCACAACTGTAGGGGTAGGTGATGCCAGACCGATGATGGTGACGAGTTCTTGATCAGCCACGATCAGTTCACATACCATAAACGCGGCAACAAGCAGCACGATTGTCAGGACACGAACTTTCCTACTCATCAAATCGCCTCATTGACTCCTTGACTCACTACCCCCCTCACTCGTACCGCAGAGCCTCGATGGGATTCAGTTGGGCAGCACGGGTGGCCGGATAGATGCCGAAGAAGAGCCCCACGGCCATAGAAAAGCCCGTGGCCAGCAGGACGGCCCCAGGGGTGACTGTCGTCTCCAGGTTCTCGGCCAGGCTGCTCACGACCTGGGAACCGACGAAGCCCAGGCCTAGGCCGATGAGACCGCCAATCAAGCTCATCACCATGGACTCGATGAGAAACTGGAGCAATATATCGCGGCGTTTGGCTCCCACGGCCTTGCGGATGCCGATCTCTCGCGTCCGTTCGGTAACGGAGACCAGCATGATGTTCATGATGCCGATGCCCCCCACCAGGAGGGCGATGGCGGCGATAGCGCCCAGATAGAGGGTCAACACGCCAAAGATGTCGCTGGCGAAAGAGACAATGTCGGCCTGGTTGATGACGGCGAAATCATCCTCGTCGCGGAATTGGATCTTGTGGCGGGCGCGCAGCAACTCGGTGATGTCATCTATGGCTGCCTCTATGCGCTCTTCGTCCGCTACCTGGGCATAGATGGCCGAGACGGTGTGCTCGCCAGAACGGTTCCGCCGCCAGGAGAAGAGACGGGTCTGGGCAGTGGTCAGGGGCACAAAAATGACGTCGTCCTCATCGCCGCCGAAACCAGAGCCGCCCTTCTCTTCCATCACCCCGATGACCTTGAAGGGCACCTGGTTGATCTTGATGACCTGGCCGATGGGGTAAGCCCCTTCGGGGAACAGATCTTCCAGCACCGTCTGTCCCAAAACCGCCACCCGGGAGCGCCCAACCACATCCTCGGCGCTGATGAATCGGCCGAATTCGGGGTGAAAGTTGCGTACCTCCTCGTACTCGGGTGTGACTCCACTGACATAGGTCTCGGTATCTTTGTTGCGGTAGATCACCTCATTAAAACCCATGGACTCCGGGACCACAGCCACCACGTCGGGAACGTTGAGGGGATCGGCGATGGCCTGAGCATCAGCGTAGGTCAGGCTTCGAGGGCTGCTTCCCATACCCATGCCCCCTCCGCTGGACCCCTCAGGGTCGCTGGGCATGACAAAGAGGAGGTTGGAGCCGATGCCCTGGATGGAATCGGTGACCATCTTCTCCACCCCCTGCCCCACCGAGACCAGGGTGATGACTGCGCCCACGCCGATGATAATGCCCAGCATGGTCAGGATCGAGCGCAGTTTGTTGGCCGTCAAGGCCCCCACAGCCACGCGGATGCTTTCGGTGATGTTCATGAAACGTCTCCCTGGGCCTCCCTGGCGACCAAGGAATCGGCCGAGGCCCCTCTGGCAATCAGCGGCTCAGCCACGGCCTCCTCTCTGATGACGCAGCCATCGTAGAGGTGGACGATACGTTGGGTGTGAGCAGCGATTTCGGCGTCGTGTGTGACAAAGACGACGGTGATGCCCTGCTCCTTGTTGAGGCGCTGGAAGATAGCCACGATCTCCTCCCCCGACCTGGAATCCAGGTTGCCAGTAGGTTCATCGGCCAGGATGATCGTCGGGGCGTTGACCAAGGCCCGGGCGATAGCCACCCGCTGCTGCTCGCCGCCCGACAGCTCATTGGGCCGGTGGTGTATCCGATCGCCCAACCCCACGGCTTCGAGGGCAGCGATGGCTCGCTGGCGGCGATTGTTGACCCGCCCCGAGTAGAGGAGGGGTAATTCTACGTTATGGAGGGCCGATGTCCTGGGCAGCAGGTTGAAAGTCTGAAAGACAAAGCCGATCTTGCGATTGCGGATCTCAGCCAGTTGGTTGTCGTCCAACTGGCTGACGTCAGTGCCATCCAGGAGGTAGCGACCCGAGGTGGGCTGATCCAGGCAACCGATGACGTTCATCAGGGTAGACTTGCCCGAACCGGAGGGACCCATGATGGCCACCAATTCACCCTCTTCGACTTTGAGGGAGGTACCCCGCAAGGCGTGGACCTCTACCTCACCCATGCGGTAGATTTTGGTGATGTCGTTGATCTCGATCAAGACCCTGGCCATGGCCTCAAACCTTTCTAGTCCGGCGGCCCGAAAGTACGCTGCAACCGCTCGCGGCCCGAAAGGCTGCGCAGGACCAGGATATCCCCCTCTTCCAGGCCAGCCACCACCTCGCTGTCGAATTCGCTGCGCATGTCCGTCTGAATCTCCACCCGCGAGGTCAAGCCATCCTCCTCCAGCCTCTCTACGTACATCTTACCGTTCTCGCGATCAACCTGGATGTAGCGATTGGGCACTACCAGCGCGTTCTCGTTGCGGGCGGTGGTGATGGTGGTATTGGCGCTCATGCCAGCCCGCAGAGACGCATCGGTGGGTTCGATGGCGACGGTCACGACGTAGGACACCACCCCGCCATCAACGGTGGCCGTGGGGGCAATGGCCTCAACGTGGCCGTTGATCTCTTCATCAGGCAGGGCGTCAAGAGTAATGAGTACTTCCTGTCCCTCCGTTATCTGGCTGATGTCTATCTCGTCTATCTCTACGTCAATGTGAAACTTGGAGATGTCCGCCAGCACCACCATGGGTGTGCTTGATGAAACCATCTCGCCGACTTTGGCCCCCAGCGAGGCCACCACGCCATCGAAGGGAGCCGTGATGACCGCCTTCTCCAGTTTTAGTTGGGCTTCTTCCAATTGCGCCTGGGCCTGATCCACCTGGGCCTGGGCGATGGCCACCTCCTCTGGTTCGGGATTCTTCCTCAACTTGTCGAGGTTGGTCTGAGCTTGAACTACTTGCGCCCAGGCGCTCATTAGTTCGCTCTCGGTGGGTGACTGGGCGATTTTCTGATAGTCGGCCTTGGCCCGCTCGTAGTCTATGCTGGCCTGTTGCAAAGCGGCCGACTGGGGCAGGGCCGAAAGGCCCGGCACCCAGGCCACCTGGTCGTATTCAGCCTGAGCCTTTTGCAGAGCAATGGCGGCCTTTTCCATGTCCGCTTTGGCCACGATCAACTCTTCCTCAGTGGGCCCGGCTTTGACCTTTTCGTAGTTGGCTTTAGCGCCGGCCAGTTCGGCCTCTGCAGCAAGGATGTCTTCAGCACTGGCTCCCTTCATTGCCTGCTGTAACTTGGCCTCGTTCAGGGCCAGGGTGGCCTGGGCCTGGGCCACCTGGAGTTCCAGGCTGGCCGTTTCCAGCTTGGCCAGGGGATCACCAGCCTTCACCATCTGCCCTTTTTCCACAAAAATCTCTTCCACCTTGCCCCCCAACTCGGAGGTCAGGGTGACCTCAGCCTCAGGGGCAATGCTGCCTGTGGCACTGACCGTGGCCTCGATAGTGTCCCGCGTCACGACAAACTTTTCCAAATCGGCATCGTCAACCGTCTGCTTCTGGATCTCTTGGCTGCCAAGAGTCTGATAGCTGAGCCAAGTGAGGCCGATGACAGCGCCCAAGATAAGAACAATGGTCATAACCCTTTTCATTGATTTTCAATCTCCTCCGCAAATGCTTGGCCAGTCCAGTTCAGTGGGCGTCCCCTTTCTACGAAAAGAGGGCTTGGACGAAAGTGGGGACGAGACTCAGAGCCGTGGTCACAGCCAGGTAGATCAACCCCACGATGGTCGCCTTGGTCTTTGAAAAGCGGCCCACGGCTGCCAGCCCCACGATCACCAAAATCAGGTGCCACAGGTAGAAAAGATCAATCTGAGAAAGAAGACTGTAGAGCCAATTGGCTGTATCTTGAGTCGGATCACCCGTGGCTACCAGAAATGACAACCCCTGGTTGATCAATTTGCCGCTATAGGCGACGTAGGCAGCCAGGACCAGGTTGCGTAGGGAGTAGGGTAGCCAGCTCCAGGCCAGGATGGCGAAGGATTGGGCAAAGTTGGCCTCGCCCCCAGCCACCAGGCCGAGGAAGTAGAGAACTCCGGCCCCCACGAGCCACATCACCGCCAGGGCGACCAGGCCACCAACGATGCTGAAGCCAGCCATCACCGGTGGGGAAGTGAACCGCTCCATCTGGGCGGCTGCCTGCTCTGCTTGCTGAGGAGGCAGGCTGGCCATCTGCTGCTGGGCCTGACGCAGCGCCAGCTCGGAAGTCAGGGGGGCCGTAACCACGCTGAATACAGCTAGTCCCACCAGGACCAGAAGGGCTGGCGTTACCCAGGCCCAGCCGGGCTTTTTGCCCACATAGCTCATGGTAACGGCTGGCCGGTCAATAATACTGACAAAGAGTTGCCACAGGTTCATTTTGTCTCCAGTGTCTTCAGCCAATGTCTCGCTCCTTGTTTGTGTAAACTGAAGCCTTTGACTGCCATCTATCTATACGAGGGAAAAGACCCAAAGGTTCCAACGCAACAAAAATGCCTCGAACGACTTGCCGGACAGCAAAAAACTGGAAGGGTTACTACTAAGTCGTCTGGCAAGGTTTAGGTATACCACAGTCACGGTGTTTTGTCAAGAAAGCTATTGACAAGTATTCATTTATCTGGTATAATCTACTTAGTTTGTTGAGACAACCAACTAATATCCGCCAATTCACCCGATGGGGAGAGGTCCTTGGGAAAACGTTACCGGACGGGAGATCAAGCTCTGGTCAGAGAGATAAACCTGTCTATCATCCTGAACTGTCTCAGGGAGACCTCTCCTCTTTCGCGTGCCCAACTGGCCGAGATCACCGGCCTGAACAAGACCACCGTCTCCAGCCTGGTGAGGGAACTCATCGCCCGGCAGTTTGTGCGCGAGATTGGCTTTGATTCATCAGGGAGCGGGCGTCCGGCGGTCTTGCTGGAGCTTAACCCCGATGCTGGCTGCATCATCGGCATGGAGATAGGCGTTGATTTCATCCTGGCCATCCTGACCGACTTCAAGGCTCATGTATTGTGGAGGCGCAGGGAAGACACTGACCAGGCCGAAGGCCAGGAGGCCATTCTGGCCAAAGCGCTCGACATCGTGAGGCAGGCCCTCGCAGTGAGCGAGTCAACCCATAGTCCCGTTTTGGGGATTGGGGTTGGTGTCCCTGGCCTCGTGGACGTCTCTTCGGGCACCCTGCTATTCGCCCCCAATCTCAAGTGGCGTGACGTGCCATTGCGCGAGGTCTTTTCCCAGGAATTCGACGTGCCTGTCTTCGTTGACAACGATGCCAACGTGGCTGCCCTGGGCGAAAGGTATTTTGGGGCAGCCCAAGGCAGCAGGGATTTCGTCTATCTGAGCGCCGGAGTGGGGCTGGGGGGTGGGATTGTCCTCGATGGTCAACTGTACCGGGGGATCGGCGGCTACGCTGGCGAGATCGGCCACATGACCATCATGAGGGACGGCGAACGTTGCAACTGCGGCAACCGGGGCTGCTGGGAAACCCTGGTCAGCCAGACGGCAGTCGTCAATCGCGTGCGGAAGGCCGTGGAGGCAGGGAACGCCAGCCGGGTCAGCCAATTGGTGAAAGGGCGACTGGAGCGGATCTCCATTCCGATCATCGTCGAGGCGGCTGAAGAGGGCGATGAAGTGGCCCGGCAGGCTCTCGAAGAGACGGGCGTCTACCTGGGCATCGGCATCGCCAACCTGATCAACGCTTTCAATCCCGAGTTGGTCATCTTTGGCGGGGTCATAAGCTTGGCCAGCGACTACCTTCTGCCGGCTATTGAAAAGACCGTCCAAGGGCGGTCTCTGGCCTGGCCGCGGCGAATGGCCAGAGTCATGGCCTCGTCCTATGGGCCGGACGCCTGCGTCATGGGGGGAGTAGCCCTGGTGTTGCACGATATCTTGAGCAGGCCGGGTTTAGCTATGTGAGACGTAATCACCTGCAAAGGAGAACCAACGACATGAAACGGATGCTATTAGCCTCGCTCTTTTTGCTCCTGGTTCTGGCTATGGGTTGCGGACCCTCTCCGGAGACAGTTCCGCCGGGCGAGGAGACGCCCACGGCAACCGTCGAGTTCAAGACACCCCTCCCCCAACCCACGGAGGCCCGGATCGTGCCCACTCCTACCCCGGTGCCGCCGCCCCCTACTCCCACGCCCAGGCCCACTCCTACCCCGGCCCCTGAAGCGACCGAAGGCCCGGCCGCGCCCGCGGTGACCGACATCATGGTCGAAATCCCGGCTGGCCCCTTCACCATGGGTAACGATGCCGGGGCCGACGATGAAGCTCCGGCCCACGAAGTGGACCTGCCTGCTTTTGAGATGGACCAGTTCGAGGTGACCAACGCCGACTTTGCCCAGTTCGTAGAAGCAACGGGCCACCAGACGGACGCCGAGAAAGCCGGGCTTTCCAGGGCTTGGCGAGATGCCGCCGAGGGCAAGGACAACCATCCGGTGGTCTATGTCAGTTGGAACGATGCCGTGGCCTACTGTGAGTGGCTGGGCAAGCGGCTGCCCACCGAGGCCGAATGGGAGAAGGCGGCCCGAGGCACCGATGGGCGGATTTATCCGTGGGGGAACGACTACGACGCCAGCAAACTCAACGGCAAGGACAGCGGCCTCCGCGGGACGGCAGCGGTGGGCAGCTTCTCCGGTGGAGCCAGCCCCTACGGTGCCGAGGACATGGCCGGCAACGTCTGGGAGTGGACGGCCGACTGGTACGAGGCTTATCCTGGCAGCAGCTTTCAGTCGCCATACTATGGCGGGCAATATCGGGTGCTGCGGGGTGGCGGATGGTTCGAGACAGCCGATTTCGTGCGCACCACGACCCGCAACGCCACCAGCGACACCGCAGCCAACGACGACCTGGGCTTCCGCTGTGCGCGCTAGTACTACAACGGTACTTGTCATTGCGAGGAGCGAAGCGACGAAGCAATCTCGTTTTACAACGCCGGATTGCCAGCCAGGCACGAGATTCTTCGCTCCCTTCGGTCGCTCAGAGTGAAATTAAGAAAGGAGGGATGCCTATAGACGAGAGATCGGAGAGCGCCAAACCTTTTGTAGACCGTAGTATGCAAATCCCTAAGGAGGAGGAAACAAAATGAAAAAGCTTTTTAGTCTGATCATGATCGTGGCCCTGTTGGCCGTCTTTGTGCCAGTGGTCAGTGCCGCTCCACCGGCCCAGGGCCAGGAGTACATCGTCACCGCCGGTGACTGGCTGTCCAAGGTTGCCGACAAGTATCTGGGCAACCCTCTGGCCTGGCCGGCCGTCATGCAGGCCACCAACCAGAAGAACATGGAAGACAGCTCCTTCGCCAAGATCAACAACGCCGACCTGATCGAGCCCGGCTGGAAGCTCTGGATCCCCAGCACCGAAGAGTGCGAGGCTTTCCTGGCGATCTATGACCCCAGCAAGCCCGAGTTGTGCTTCGCCAAAGGTCCAGCCGGCCAGCTCGTCGTCGCAAGCTGGTGGACGGCCGGTGGCGAGGCTGAGGGTCTCAACGGGATGTTCGATATCTACGCCTCGAAGTACCCTGACGTCGAAATCGTCAACGCCACCGTGGCCGGGGGTGCGGGCTTCGTCTTCAGGCCCGTGCTCAAGACCCGCCTGATCGCTGGCGACCCGCCCGATACCTTCCAGCTCCACGCTGGCCTGGAGGTCGAGGGCTACGATCCGGAGACCTACCTGGATCCGCTGGACGACATCTACGCTTCTGAGGGGCTGGAAGAGATCTTCCCGTCTGACCTGTTGACGCTCCTCGAGTACAAGGGCCACTACTGGGGGGTCCCGGTCAACATCCACCGCTCCAACGTGCTCTGGTACGACAAGTCTATCTTCGCGGACGCCGGCCTGACGCCGCCCACCAACTGGGACGAGTTTTGGGCCGTGGCGGATGCGCTGAAGGCTCAGGGGGTGGTACCTCTGGCCATGGGCACCAGTGGCGGCTGGGAGGCCCCGCATGTCTTCGAGGACGTCCTGGCCGGCACGTGCGGTGCCGAGAAATACAGCGGCCTGTGGACCGGCGCGGTCCCCTGGACCGACCCCTGCGTCACGGAGGCGCTGGAGAACTTCAAGAAGATGCTCACCTACGTCAACACCGACCACCCGGCTCTCAGTTGGGACGGGGGGGGGCACTACCTCATTGACAACAAGGGCGCCATGATGATCATGGGCGACTGGACCAACGGTTGGTTCCAGGCTGAGGGCTACACGGACTATGGCTGGGCGCCACCGCCGGGCACCAAGGGCATTTTCGTCGGCCTGTCGGATAGCTTCTCCCTGCCGAAGGAGGCCCCAAACCGCGACAACGCCATTGCCTGGGCCAAGGTCTGCGGCTCCAAGGAGGGCCAGGAGGCTTTCAACCCCAAGAAGGGTTCCATCTGCGCCCGCACCGACTGTGATCCGGCCCTGTTCAACGAGTACTTGCAGTCGGCTATGGCTGACTGGGCCAGCGACGCCATCGTGGCTAGCGTGGTCCACGGCGCGGCGGCCATCGAGTCCTGGGTCACCGACTTCAAGGATGCCATCGTCCTCTTCGTGACCAGTGGTGATGTGGCCGGCACCCAGGCTGCCCTGCAGCAGGCGTGCGTGGACGCTGAGGTCTGCCAGTAGCCTTTCCTCGAACGGAGCAAATGAGGCAGCCCGGCCCAGTCGGGCTGCCTCGCTTCATGCATAAGAGCAATACCGGTCGAAAGAAAGCGAGCGCTGGTCGAGTAGGCCCGAAGGGCCGTAGCGAGACCAAGCGAGCGGTTTTTCAGAGGCTCCGATCGCATTCGAGCCAGCGCCTTGGTCTCGATACGCTTCGCTACTCGACCGGCGGCGCTTAACCGAACAGTATTGTGCTTAGGAGGAGTTCTATGCGACGTTTGGACTGGGAGCGAATCACTTCGATTCTGTTGATCCTCCCCTCGACCATCGCTATCGCCATCTTTGTGTACGGTTTCATCGGTTTCACCGGCTTTGTCTCGCTGACCAAATGGAACAAGCTGTTCCCTGATTTCTCCCTGGTCGGCCTGCGCAACTATCAGACGCTGTTTGCCAACCCACGCTTCCGGATAGATATGCGGAACATGGTCGTCTTTACCGTGCTGTTCCTACTCTCGTGTCTGGCCATCGGTTTCCTGTTGGCCATCCTGCTCGACCAGCGCATCAAGGGCGAAAACATCTTCCGCAGCATCTTCCTGTTTCCCATGGCCATCTCCTTCATCGTCACCGGCGTGGCCTGGCGCTGGTTGCTCAACCCCGGCAGCGCTGAAATGGGCAGCACAGGGGTCAACCTGTTGTTCGAGAGGGTAGGGTTAAATTTCCTCAAGACCGGTTGGTACACCGATCCCAAGATCGGCATCAAGGCCGTGGTCATCGCCGCCGTTTGGCAGATGTCTGGGTACGTGATGGCCATGTACCTGGCCGGCCTGCGGGGCATTCCCGAGGAGCTACGGGAGGCGGCGCGGGTGGACGGGGCCAGCGAGTTGCAGATCCTCTCGCATGTCATCGTGCCGCTCATGCGCCCTATCACCCTCGGCGCCGTCATCGTCGTGGGGCATATCGCCCTCAAGATTTACGACCTGGTGGTGGCCATGACTGGCCCAGGCATCGGCTTTTCTACCGACGTGCCGGCCTATTTCATGTGGGACACCACCTTCCAAGCTAACCGTTTCGCTCAAGGGGCTTCTATCGCCACCATCCTGTTGGTGATGGTTGGGATCCTTATCGTTCCGTATCTGGCGTATAGCCTTCGCAAGGAGGCTGAGGTATGATAGCGAAAACGTTTTCCTTGTATAAGGGGTTGAGGCTGAGGGCGCGGTGGCCGCGCTTGTTGATCTACGCCCTCTTGATTGCTTTCGCCGCATTCTACCTGATGCCTGTTTACGTCCTCGTCGTCACCGGGATGAAGAGCTTCGCTGAGGTGAGTCTTTACCGCATGTGGGACCCGCCTTTGGGGCTACATTTCGAGAGTTTCAAAAGGGCCTGGTTCGGCGGCTTCGGGTTTGAGGGAATTTCCTCGAACTTTTTCAACAGCGTCTACCTCACCGTCCCAGCTACCATCCTCTCGGCCATGCTGGGCTCGATAAACGGCTACGTGCTATCGAAGTGGAAGTTCCGCGGCTCGGATGTGCTCTTTACCCTGCTCCTGTTCGGGATGTTCATCCCTTATCAGAGCATCCTCATCCCGCTGGTACAGGTGCTGTACAAGATGGGGCTGTACGGCTCCATTCCTGGCTTGATCTTCGTCCACGTGGTGTATGGTATCCCCATTACCACCCTCATCTTTCGCAACTACTATGCCACTGTGCCCACCGAGATGGTCGAGGCAGCCAAGATTGATGGGGCGACCATCTTTGGCATCTACCGCCATGTCCTGTTTCCATTATCCATGCCCGGCTTCGTGGTGGTCATGATCTGGCAGTTCACTTCTATCTGGAACGATTTCCTGTTCGCGGTCACTATAGCCCAAAACCCTAAAATTCAGCCTATCACCGTCGGTCTGAATAACCTGGCCGGCAGCTACATCGTCGAGTGGAACGTGCAGATGGCCGGGGCTTTGATCGCAGCATTACCTACCCTGCTGGTATATATCTTCCTGGGGCGCTTCTTCTTGCGCGGTCTGATGGCTGGGTCGCTGAAAGGGTAAATGGGGGCTTTGCTAAAACCGAGCAGTACAACGGACCGGGAGAATTTAACGGACCAATGGGGCATCTTGGGATGTCGTATTTCTTTTCTGTGGTGTCTATGGTGTGATTTGTAAGGATGAGGGTCTCATCTACCACTGTTGCGCTACAGGCAAATGGACACAAAGGGAGTGAAAGGTGGAGTACATCCAAGAATACCTCAACGAGATAGGCCGGATTTTGCAAAACCTGCCCCAGGCTGAGATCGCCCGGACCATTGACATCCTGAGCCAGGCCCGAACCGAAGGGAGGCAAATCTTTGTCATGGGCAACGGCGGCAGCGCAGCCATGGCCTCGCACTTTGCCTGTGACCTGGGCAAGGGCACGGTGCAAGAGGGAAAGAGGCGCTTCAAGATGATCTCCCTGAACGACAACGTCCCGCTGTTGACGGCCTACGCCAACGACTTTGGTTACGAGACGGTTTTTGCCGAGCCGCTGGCTTCGCTGGCTGAGCCAGGCGACGTGGCCATTGCCATCTCCTCCAGCGGCAACTCGCCCAACGTGCTGCGGGCTATGGACGCGGCGCGGGAACGCGGCCTCACGACCATCGGCATCACGGGCTTTGAAGGCGGCCAGCTCAGAGAGAAGGTGGACGTGTGCGTGATCGTGCCATCTGACTCCCAGCACCCTGACGGCATGCAGCACGCTGAGGATGGCCAATGGGTGGTTCTTCACGCCATCTTTGTCGCCATACGGCAAGGAGTGGAGTGAACGTGGAGCGGGAACGGCTTCTGCTGGCCCTGGATTTCGGCGGCACCAAGCTGACGGCGGGCCTGGTCGCCACAACGAACCTCACGAAATCCGGCGAGCGCCGCTGGCGGGCCCACCAGCAGGTCCTTTCACCACCTGGCAGCAACGCCCAGAGCGACCTGGAGATTATGATGGGGCTGGCACAGGACATGCTGGCTACTGCCAAAGCCCCTCTGGCCGCTGTGGGGGTCAGTTTCGGCGGGCCGGTGGACGCGGCCCAGGGCCTGGTGCTGCTGTCCCACCACGTACCCGGCTGGGAGAAGGTGCCGCTTCGGGAGTGGCTGGAGGAGCGGCTGGGGGTGCCTGCCGCCGTGGACAACGACGCCAATGTCGCTGCCCTGGGTGAGCACCGCTTTGGCGCTGGTCAGGGCTGCGACAGCCTGCTGTACATCACCGTGAGCACTGGCGTCGGCGGAGGCTGGATCTTGAACGGGCGGCCCTGGCGCGGCGCAGAGGGCATGGCCGGTGAGATCGGGCATACGGTCGTGGACCCGGACGGTCCGCTCTGCCTGTGTGGCAAGCGGGGCTGCGTCGAGCGGCTGGCCTCGGGGCCATACATCGCACAACGGGCTCGCGAATGGCTGCAGGCGCAGCCGGACCGAGGCCGGATCCTGCGCGCCCTAGCTAAAGGTGATTGGGAGGTGATCACCGCCAAGCTGGTAGCCCAGGCAGCAGCACAGGGGGACGACCTGGCCTGGGAGGCGCTGGAAGTGGCGGCCTGGGGGCTGGGGGTGGGCATCGGCAACGCGGCTAACCTGGTGAACCCAGAGCGATTCGTGCTGGGCGGCGGCGTGACCAAGGCCGGTGAGCGCTTTTGGGCGGCAGTGCGCCGCACCGCCCGCGAGACGGCATCGCCAGAGGTTCACTTTGACGTGGTGCCTGCGGCGCTGGGCGACGACGCGCCTCTGTGGGGGGCGGTCGCGCTGGCGGAAGACCGAATCAACGCCGCGTAGAATAGAGACAAATGAAGGAAGTGCCAGATGCAGCAAGAGTCACAGGGTGTCGTCCCGGTGGGACCGCCAGCTGATAACCCAGAGATCCAACGGGGTAATTGGTCCGCTCTCCCAGCCAACGACCCCGTGGTCGAATACTTGGCAGCCAATCACTGGGACAGACCAGAGAGGCCAACTTCGTGGGTGGTGGCGCGGTTCTCTCGAGCCGCGTATGTGTATCGGGAAACCTCCTCGCAATGGACCGTCGTGGCCAAGTTCTACGCCATCAAGACCGGCACTTCTGCGCAAAAGCACGCTGAGCAGGAGTTCGAGTGGATCCAGCAAGCGCGAGCGGCCGGCCTAGCCGAGGGCGACGTTCGCGCCATCCGGCCCCTGGCCCCGTGGCGAGGGGTCCTATTCCTGGAATATGTGGATGGCCTAACCCTGGAGGACATTGTCGCGGTTCGCCGCAGCCGGCCGGGGACCCTCTCTGAGGGTCTGGAACGTGCAGCGACGGCCCTGGCCAAGCTACACGCTCATGGGGTCCACTCTGACTTGCAGCCCGATTTTCCGCCGAAGATAGCCTACACGAACAGGGTCGTTGGTGACCTGGTGAAGCATGGGGTGCTACAGGATGACCCAGGCACCGGTGATGGGCTTATCCGCCTCATCAACCGGTGGGCCACCAACCCACTGATGGAGGACTTTGTGCCAACCCTCAACCACGGCGACTCAACCACCACTAACTTTGTCTTCCCCTGGAATGGTGGGGTTGTGGTCATTGACTGGGAGCGACTCGAGCTGGCCGACCCGGCAGCCGACTTGGGGCGACTGATGGCCGAGGTGGACCATAGCATCAAGCAACACGGGGGAAGCGCCGCTGAAGCCGTGCCTGTCATCCAGTACCTGGTGGATGCCTACAGTCGGGCTCTGCCCTCCGGCTGGGATTCCGACGTGATCTTTGAGCGGGCACGTTTCTACCGAGCGTCGAGTACTCTGCGCATCGCCCGAAACGGCTGGGTGTCCCGCCTCGATCGCACAGCGTTAGTGGCCCAGGCGATGGGCCTGCTATCTTGAAAGAGAAATGGCATTCCTTGACGAAACTCACATAGAAATCATCAACCCCCACATCCCCCGTGGCCATATCCGCCACGCTCTGTTCGACTTTGACGGCACGGTGTCGCTGATCCGCGAGGGGTGGCAGGGGGTGATGGTCCCCATGATGGTCGAGGTCCTGCTGGAGACCCCGCGACACGAGTCCGAGGAAGAGCTGTATGCCGTGGTCACCGAGTTCGTGGACCGGCTGACGGGCAAGCAGACCATCTATCAGATGATCCAGCTCTGCGAGGAGGTGCGCCAGCGTGGGGGGGAGCCCCTGGACCCCCTGGAGTACAAATGGATGTACCTGGATCGGCTGTGGGAGCGCATCAAAGGTCGCGTGGCCGGGCTGAAAAACGGCGAAATCGAGCCGGAAGAGATGATGGTGCCCGGTGCGGTGCCGATGCTGGAGGCCATGCGGGCCCGGGGGGTGACCTGCTATCTGGCCTCGGGTACGGACCAGGTCTACGTACTGGACGAGGCGGCGGCCCTGGGGCTGTCGCCGTACTTTGCCAGCATCTACGGCGCGCTGGACGATTACCAGAATTACTCCAAGAAGATGGTCATTGAGCGCATCCTCGACGAAAACCATTTGAGTGGTCCCGAATTTGTGACCTTTGGCGATGGCTACGTCGAGATCGAGGACACCAAGGCCGCGGGGGGCATCGCGGTGGGGGTCGCTTCCGATGAGGTCAACCGCCAGGGGATCAACGAATGGAAGCGGGAGCGGCTGATCGAGGCCGGGGCCGATCTCATCATCCCCGATTTTCGCCAGCACGAGCGCTTGATGACCTATCTCATGGAGACGAGCACCTAGCCGTGTAACAACGGAATGCGTTGCCACTTGACACTACGGAAAGGAGACGTGAGATGCGATACCAGGACGTAGCCGGTCAACTGATTCTTGCCGACTTCTGCAATGAGGTGCATGACTTTCTCCTACGTTTGGCTGGCTTGTTCGCGGAATCAGGAGAGGAGGGCCGACGAAGTCAATCCAGGGCAAGATGAGCCGTTGCCTTACATGAGGCCTCAGAGGAAAGCCTACGTGTCTCACCCTATCTTCAACCGCAGCCGCCTCAAACTCAAGTCCCTTTCCGAGCGCCAGCACGACATGACCATGGCTGACGTGCTGCCTTTGGATGCGCCTGTGCCGCCCTTTGACGACCCCAGCCTGGCCCAGGTGGCCCGCCGCGTGGCGCAAGCGCACCGGGCCGGGAACCAGGTGATCCTGATGATGGGCGCGCACGTCATCAAGCGCGGCCTGTCACGCTTCGTCATTGACCTGATGGAGCGAGGCATCATCACCCACGTCGGCATGAACGGCGCCGGGCCCATCCACGACTTTGAACTGGCCCTCATCGGAGCGACCACCGAGA
>JABAOH010021279.1_pt1 | contig 26503 bp, 30 predicted proteins | sample 7062181 | NCBI WGS metagenome assembly JABAOH01 (sample SAMN14538630, study PRJNA623070) | marine sediment metagenome | biome: marine biome [ENVO:00000428]; feature: marine pelagic biome [ENVO:01000023]; material: deep marine sediment [ENVO:00002113]; isolation source: pool of 5 deep marine... | reverse complement strand
CACTGCGTTCCCCCACCCGATGCGGCCTGCTGCGAACCCTACGACGCCCGGCGCGATCACGTAGCCGATCCGCCCCAGTAGGTTGTTGGCCCAGGCGAACGCATCGGCTCGCATCTCAGTGGGAAACAGCTCCGTCGTCAGCGCGTTGAGCAGGGCCAGCAGCGCAATCGCTGCGAAGATGGCCACCATGAGGCACGCGGTGAGCACCCAGAACCCGCTCAACTGGTAGGCCGACACCACGAAGACGGCGCCTACGCTGTAGATGAGCATCGCGCCGCGCTTCCTGCCCCACGCGTCAAGCAGCTTGCCGACACTGAAGACGAATGGCAGTGCAACCAGCGACGCGATCGCCACTGCTCGGCCCACCTCGGCGTCCGTGAAGCCGCGTTCGTGCACCGCGAACTCCTTCCAGAACAGGACTGCGGTGTTGGTGCAGATGTACGTGAGACCCCAGATGAGCGCCAACTGTACCACGCGCTTGCGGTACGGCGTGCGGAAGATCGCGGTGAGGCTGCGCCTCGCCTCGCGGCGCTGTGCGGCGTACTCGGCGAACCGGGCGGTCTCGCGGAGGCCCCGGCGTGCGTACGCCAACAGCAGCAGCGGGATGATGCCGACGAAATACACGGTTCGCCAGCCGTAAGCGGTGTTCAGGAGATAGGGGACGATCGCAGCACAGGTAATCGAGCCGAGCGAATTGAAGGCCTGAATGACGCCGAGGACGAAACCTCTTCGTTCGGCCGGGTATTCCTCCGCGGCGATCACCATGCTCAGCGCCCACTCAGCGATCAGGAAGACTCGGGCGATGAACTGATACAGAGTGAAATCGTAGGCAGTCTGCGATAGACCGGTGAGAAACGTGAACAGCGCGTATCCCAGAATGGTGGTGGCGAGAACGCGCCGGCGGCCCCACTTGTCGGCCAATCGCACCAGCGCGTATGCCAGGATGGTCCCGATGCCGATGACGGAACCGATGAGCCCACCCTGTCCCTCGGTGAGCCCCATGTCCGCCCGCAGGTTGGGTAGGATCTGGCTGAACGCCATGAAGTCGTAACCCTCGAAGAAGGTCGCGACGCTGAGAAAGGCGAACAGCCGCCTGTGGTAAGGAGAGAACTTGGTCAACAGCGCTCACCGCGGCGCGGCCGGCGCGGAAAGACTACGGCACTCTCGTTCCCGTCCGCTCCAACTGCGGCGATACCGAAGAAGTAGTTGTCGATAACCAGCCCGTCGAACGTGTGGCCGGTCACGTTCCCCACCCACCGGCCGTCGTCCCAGGAGGGCGAATCGGTCAGCCGCCAGTAGACACGGTATCCGGCCACGGTTGCCGAGTCGGTGGGTGGGTCCCATGCGAGCCGGGCTGCTGGCCGCGCGGCCCCACAGATCCGCACGTTGGCTGGGGGACCCGGTGCCCATGCCAGCGCCGCCAGAGTCGCGGCGTTCAACGCCGTCAGCTTGGCGGCGTACTCGAAGTCGACGCCCTCGAGAACATCCCCGTACGCGATCCCACTCTCGACGCGGATGTCTTGATGCTGGCGGTTGTAGTTCTCGTGGGTCTCCATGATGCGCACCGCCGGAAACCCTACGTCGGCGAACGGCCGATGGTGGCCGCCGCGGCCGAACCGGTCGAGCCGGTAGATCATCATCACATCGAGGTCGGGTACGTACTGGTCTGCGGTCCGGTCCACATATCGGGCCAGCTGGCGGGAGACGCCGTCGACCTCACCTCCCGCAAAGCGCCGCAGCCCGCGCTCCTGTTCGGTCTCGGTGGGCGGTGTTCCATCGGAGAAGACCCGAGCGGTGGTGTTCTCGATGACGCCGCTGATGCCCTCGATGTTGCCGATCATGTCGTTGTTGAGCACGGCTTGCACATTCCAGCCGCTGTCCACCGCCATTCGAGCGACGGTGTGGCCGCCGTAGAGACCCTGCTCTTCACCGGAGAGGCCTAGGTAGACGATTGATCCGTTGAACTGGTACCGGGTGAGAACGCGGGCGGCTTCGATGGTTCCGGCCATGCCGCTGGCGTTGTCGTTGGCTCCCGGGGCCGAGTCCGTGAAGTTCATGGCGTTACTGATGCGGCTGTCGATGTCACCACTCATCATCACCATGCGATTGGGATCGCTCGTCCCCCGCTGGATCGCCACGACGTTGGCAATGTTGGTTTCCTCGGATTCCCGTAGCCGCCGGGCGCCCGCCGGATAGATCTCGGAGACGTAGAACACTTCGAGACATCCCCCGCAGGCGGCCGAGATACGGTCGAACTCAGCCTTGATCCAACGGCGGGCGGCGCCGATCCCTCGCGTCGGTGAGAGGGTATCGGACAGTGTGTGGCGGGTGCCGAAGCTCACCAGCGTTCGGATATCGGATTCGATCCGCTGGGCCGAGACAGCGTCAACGATCTGGTAGATTGTGAGATCATCCTGTGGTGGTGCCTGCTGGGCGATGAGGGGTGTTGCGGCGAACAAGAGGACGATGGCAACGCGCATTCTTGGCCTCTCGGGGCAGTGACGCGATCGCTGGTGCGTGAAACGTGAAGTGCGCGACCACGGCTCCCGGCGGAGTTTGCCCTTCACGCTTCACATGCTGCAGTTGGCGTGATACGGTCCGCGCCGCCGGGGTGGTGGTGTGGCCCGGGGGGACCGCCAGGCCGTGCTACATCCCGGGCGGGATGCCGCGCTTGTATCGCACGTACATCCACGACATCGGAATGATGAGGATACCCGCGGCCACTACCGCCAGGCCTATCACGAGGGCGGCGATGAATTGGGACTGCTGATACCGTGCCGCTGCCCGAAACAGGGCGGAATCCTGCCGGGCCGTGAGCACGATCATCGCTTCCCGTCCCCGGAGCCCCAACTCGGAGCCGGCAGTGCTCTCCTCTGCACCTGGGGTGAAGTCCGCCAACACGTCACCCACCAGATCCTTGTCGATCGGATCGGTGACCTCGTCTTGAAGCGCGGTTAGCTGAAGCTGCAACGAGTAGGCGATGCTGTCCCGGAGCTGCGCCTGCTCCGGAAACTGGAGCTCGGCTCCTGGGGCCGCCATCTGGCGCCAGACCTCGAGGGCCGCGTTGTAGCTGTGAAGCATCCGGACGGTGCGCTGTCCGTCTTCGATTGCCTCGCCAGATCGCCCCAGCATGAAGATATGTGCAAAGCCGACCGCAATTGCCGCAATTAGCGCCATCGCAGCGATGGTGAGTGCGATGCCGGGGCGAATGCCCTTGTAGTCTTGCAGTGCAATGGCCAGTGACGAGCGTGGCTGAGTCATGATCTGTCCTGAGAGAAGATTGAGCCCCAGATGTGGCGAGGTACGCTACGCTGCGGCGCGGATTGACGCAAGTGGTGTCCACTGTACCTTATCGTTAGTAGGATCCTCACGGTTCGAGCGGAGGTAGCGAGTCATGTTACGGTCGAAGGTCGTGCTGGTTTTGGCGTGCGCTGTGCTGGTCGCTTGCACGCAGGAGCTGACCCGGCGCGAGCGGCTCGTACAGCGGGACCTCGTCGAGGAGCGGATGGACACGTGGGTCAGGCTCCTGAACAACGCGAAGCAAGACAGTCTCGCCCTCATGTACATTCAGTCGCCAGAGCTTCAGGTCATGTGGCCAGAAGGGCACCGCAGTAGTGGCTGGGACCAAGAGGAGCAAGCGCTCAGGGATTTCTACGCCAACATTCAGTACATGAACTTTGTGGTCTCTGACCGCACGATTCAGGTTCTGACACCAGAAATCGCCGTGTCCACCTTTGCGCATTCGACCGACATCGTGCAACTGAATGCGCAGCGACGGCCAGTCGCAACGGGGCTGGGGACCATCGTGTGGGTGAAAGATCCCGAGGACAATCTCTGGAAGATCTACACCGAGCAGATCGCAAGAAACGCTCCCTCGCGTAACTAGCTGCTCGCTCAGCCGTCAGCTTCGCGATACGCAATTCGCTGGTTGCAGTTCGTGCACCTCCCAACACGGGGACGAACTGCTAATTGCGAATTGCCCACTGCCGTGCTGAGCTGAAGGCTCACGGCGCAGGGCTCGCGAAGCGCAACCGCTTGTGCGATTTGGGGTTGCGTTTTATTCTAGCCCAACCTTCCAGTGGAGGCCCGGCAAGTGTCGGACCCCTTCCTCAGTTCGGACGATTACGCTGAACGGGCTCACCAGCTGTACAACCAAGGCCTCTACCAGGAGGCGATTCGCGAGCTCAGGGAGGCGATTGGCCTGTTCCCGTATGCAGTTGAGCTCCGCGTCGGCCTAGCGTATGCGCAGCTAGCCGCCGAGGAGTATGCCTGGGCGCGGGCGTGCTTCGAACAGGCATTGGCCCTGGATCCCAAGCATGAGGAGGCGCTGGCGGGTCTGGGAGAGGCGCTCCTCAAGCTGGGAGATCGGGCCCGAGCGCTGCGTTGCTTTGACCAGGTCCTCCTGCTGGGCTTTCGCGAAGACCATGACCTGATCCTCCAGATCGGTCGTGCTCTGTTTCGCGAGGGCATGCTGCGGCACGCCCGTGGGTTCTTCGAGATCGCCGCGGGCAACCACGGCGACTCTTCCGAAGCAGCGGCATGTCTCGGGTACGCCGCGCATCGCCTCGGCGATGAAGGCACCGCGTTGTACTGGCTGCGACGCGCGCTTGATCTGGATCAAACCCACACCGAGGCCAGGATCTACCTGGGCAACCTGCTGTACGACCGGGGCGAGTATGAAGCGGCGCTGTTTCACTACGAGCAGACGGATCCGGCCGACCACTATGACGAGCTAGCGCTCTGGCGCACGATCGAGCTCAAGAAGTCCATCTACCGCCTCCCAGGTGACGACCCTGAACTGGTGGCCTGGCAGCGGCGGTTGGGGGAACTGGTGAGCGAGGAAGACCCGGTTGATCGCCTGCTGACCGAGATTGCCGCTATTCAACCTGACGGCTCGATTCGGGACCCCCGGCAACTCGAGCTGTTCGGTACCCTGCTCATCGAGCTCCAGGGAATGCAGCGCCGACCTGCGGGCGACGTTCATCGAGTGCGAACCACCGCGGGGGTCACCTACACCGGCACGTGGGACGAGATCGTCCTCCAGATGAAGATGGACGACCGGGAGGGCGCGCGAGCCTCACTCGTCCAATACATGGAGCGAGTGGCACGGCGCAGCCGCGTGGAAACGGGTGTCATCATTCCGGTGACTGATGCGGAGAGCTTCGTTCGGGGGATTGCGGCGGCAGGCCTGCTCAAGATCCTGCCCTGAAGCTACGGAACCCTCCATCCGGCGCGGGCGGCTGACGCACTGAAATACCTCACGCTGACAGTCGAACGGGTGATCGGGAGCAATTATCAGTTTGCAATCAGCAGTTCGCATCTAGCAGTCCGTGAGGCCCGGGAACCAGAAGCACTTCACGAATTGCGAATTGCAAATTGCCAACCGCTCTGGAATGGCTGACGCCTGAAGGCTGTTAGTTTGCTCTCCATGTCCTGGACCGCTGGCGTCGTCAGACACGTTCTTCCCAATGGTCTCACCATCCTGGCCCAGCGCGACGCGTCGGCACCCGTCGTGGCGGTGGTGACACATATCAAGGCCGGCTACTTCGACGAGCCTGACGAGTGGGTGGGCATCGCCCATGTCCTCGAGCACATGTACTTCAAGGGCACCCCGCGGCGCGGCCCCGGCGACATTGCGCGTGAGACCCAACTGGTGGGTGGCTACATCAATGCCGGGACCATCTACGACAAGACCGTCTACTACACCGTGCTTCCCTCGACCGGTGAAGGGCTGGAGCGGGCGCTAGACGTGCAGGCAGACGCCTTGATGCATACGGCGCTCGATCCTGAGGAGTTCCGGCGGGAGCTGGAAGTCATCATCCAGGAGGCGAACCGGAAGCTCGACAGCCCGACTGCGGTGGCGACGGAGAAACTGTATGAGCTGCTGTATCGCGTGCACCGCATACGCCGCTGGCGGATTGGCACGGAAGCCGGGCTACGGCGTCTCACCGCCCACGACGTCCGGGCCTACTACACGTCCCGGTACACACCGGATCGCATCATCTTGGGGATCGTGGGAGACATAGACGCCGACCGGGCGGCCCAGCTTGGCGCCGAGACGTATGGCGAGTGGTCGCGGCCCGCGGCACCGGTCGAAGGCTCCCCACCGGAGCCGAATGGCCCACGGCCGGTGGTTCAGGTGCTCCGGGGCGACATCGAGCGGCCGCTTGCCAGCTTGGGTTGGCGGACTGTGAATACCCTACACCGCGACGCTCCGGCTCTCGACATCGCCGCCGTGATCGTGGGCATGGGCCGGGGCTCGCGACTGTACCGGGCTGTCCGCCTCCCTGGGCTCGCCGCCACCACCTCCGCCTCGCACTACACCCCAACGGAAGTCGGCGTGTTCGAGATTGCCCTGGAGAGTGAAGGCGATCGTATCGATACGGCAGTGGAGCGGGTGTCGCAGTTGGCCGCCGCACTCGGGATGGCGGGTCCGTCAGAGCAGGAGCTGGGCCGGGCGCGGGCGCTAGTGGCGACCCAGTGGGCTCGCCGCTTTGAAACAGTGGACGGGCGGGCAGCCGCCCTGTGCGAGTGCGAAGCGCTGGGGAGCTACCGGTTGGCCGACGAGCTGTACCAGCGATCGCTGGAGGTTACCGCTCAGGACATCTGGCGGGTTGCCCGGGAGCACCTGAGTCCGGCAACTATCTCAGGGGTGGTCTACCTCCCCAGCGGCGGACGCACGCGCCTCGCCGACGCCTGGCCACCCGCAGGGCGCGGAGACGCCCTTGAGCTCGCTGCCACGGTGCCACGACCCACGGTCCAGGGGCAGTCGCGGCAAGCCACCCACGAGGTCGTTGAATACCCCGGAGGCGTCGGCCACTGTGCCCACCCGGGGGCTGATGTCCTGATCCGGTCCAAGCCGGGTTCCGGCCTGGTCACCGTCCTGGTCCACGTACCCGGCGTGGCGGATCGGGAGACGGCCGACATTGCGGGTATTTCCTGGTTGCTCGCCCGCTCTGCCATACGGGGTGCCGGTGGTATGAGCGGAGAGGAGCTGGCACAGGAGGCGGAGCTTCTGGGTGGGGGGCTCGCCCCCAGCGTCAGCGCGGAAACGGTGGGTTGGGCGATGACGGTGCGGGCCGATGCCCTTCGTGAAGCGGCGGAGCTGTTGCGATGCGTCGCGCTCGAGCCGGCGCTGACCAGGCAGGATGTTACGGTGGAACGAGGGCTCCAGGTGAGCGATGCCCGGCGCGTCCGGGACGACATGTTTCGCTATCCGCTGCAGCGGGTACTGGGGCAGGCGTTCCCCCGGGACGCCTATGGACTGCCGGCTCTTGGCGAGCCCCAAGCCCTGACGGCGCTCAGCGTGGACCAGGTTCGCGCCTGGTCCGCGGATCTCTCAGCGCGCCGAGCTGTGGTGGTTGCCGTGGGTGACTTGGAGCGGAGCCGGATGCTGAGGGCGCTGGAGCCGCTGGCGTCGTGGCCGGTGCCGCCAGACGTCGCTGGTGCCGATCGGCCACCGCCCGATTGGGTGGCGGGTCGTGCGGCGGAGGAGCGGGAGAAGAAGCAGACCGCCCTCGCCATGGCGTTTCCCGCTCCCCGGTACGCCTCAGCAGACCGGTACCCGCTGACGGTGCTGGGCGCCCTGCTGAGTGGCCTGGCCGGTAGGCTGTTCGAAGCACTGCGGGAGAAGCGGTCCCTGGCCTACACGGTCGCTGCCATGCCGTGGCTCGCGCGGCGGGCCGGGGCCGTGCTGGCCTACGTTGCTACTTTGCCCCAGCGGGAGGCAGAGGCCCGCGACGCCATGCTGGCGGAGTTCCTGCGCCTCATCGCCGAGCCGCCGTCAGGGTCAGAGCTTGAGCGGGCCCGAAACTATGCGGCCGGTACGGTCGAGATCAGACAGCAAGCCGGCCGGGCCATCGCTGGAGATATTCTGGATGCATGGGTGCAGGGGACCATCGACGAGCTAGCCGACACCTCGCGTCGGCTCCGCGCCGTCACCGGCGACGATGTCACACGCGTGGCCACGGAGGTATTTCGCCCGGAGCTACGCGCTGAATACCTTGTTCGCGGGAGCAGGCGACCATAGTGGTGCCCCCCGGCTCCCTGGCCCTGCTCCCGACGGTCGCGGCGGTTCTGGCGGTCGGTTCTCCGTCACCCCGTGCCGTACGCCCAGGCGCCGCAGGCGTGACTGGGCAGTGGCTGGGGGTGAGGAACGGGCTGTGGTCGGGTGGCGGTCAGAACATCGACATCGCTAGGAACGACCGGAGGTTGTCGTTGGTGACGCGCAACCGCTGGCACAAGAGTCGCGTAACGGACCAGAGTACCTTGAACGCCAGATCCCGGTCGAAATCCAGCAGCATCTCGAAGTCCGATCGTGTTATGGTAAGCAGTGTGCAGTCTTTGTTGGCGATGGCATCGGTCGACCGCTCTGAGCGATCGAACACAGCCATCTCGCCGAAGCATGCGCCCGGCTTGAGCACACTCAGGGCTTCCTCGCCTGAGCCTGGCACCTGGCGCGAGATGCGGACCTCGCCCTCGGCAATCAAGAAGAGGCGGTTCCCGGGTTCGCCTTCTTTGAAGATGGTCTGGCCGAACTTGAACTTCTGTTCCTTGGTAATCTCGGCGACGCGTTCCAGTTCGCCCTCTTCGAGATCGCTGAAGATGGCGGCCTGCTTGATCAGAACGGTGTCCATGGTTCCTCCCGCACGCGGCGGGGTTCCAGCGTAAATGCAAGCTACAGGAGCCGTTGAGGGGCGGCAAGCAAGGCCGCTGGTGCGAGCGCCGGATCTGCTTACCGCTTTTCGCATTCCGCTCGCCGCGGCCTTTCTCGTGATGGACAGCATGGGTGGGCGGCTGACCGTCGTGCTGTTGGTGGCGGCCAGTGATTTCGTGGACGGTATCTGGGCGCGCCGTATCGGGGGGTCGCGCCTCGGGGCCGTCCTAGACCCCGTTTGCGACAAGATCTTCATCGTGGCGGCCTTCGTCGTGGTGTTCCGAAGCGGCACGCTTGCACTGCTCGAGCTACTGGGGGTCCTCTTACGGGATATCCTGGCGGTGCTGGCGTTCCTCGGGACCTGGATGCTTCGCCGACCCACGACACTCCCGGCCCGGGCGGGCGGCAAGGCCGTCACGGTGTGTCAGCTGCTAACCTTGGTAGCATTCGTGGCCCAATCGGATCTCGTCCGCCCGCTGGCCTGGGCCACCGCCGCTATCTCGGTCTACGCCGTCGCGGACTACGGGCGTGCGGCGTGGAGCCGCTGATGTGGAACATCACGTTGGGGAGGTATCGGCCTATGCGTTGGCTACCCGTACTTCTCTCGCTGTGCGTTGCCGTACCCCTCGCGGGGCAGGAACAGGAACCGCCGGAGCAGACTGAGGCCGAGGAAGCCGGCGCCCGATGGCTGCGTCTCGGTCTGTTCGGTTTTGCAGCGAGGGCGGGGGCGGACTTCGAGGATGAGGGACAGGTCGTCGTGAGCTTCGCGCTGGACGTGGGAGACCTCTACACCGAGCGCGTTCGGATACGTCCATCAGGCGAGATTGGCGTGCTGGGAGGTGACAACACCTACGTGGCCAACCTCGAGCTGCTGTACCGGCTGATGCCTGACACGGCGGTTGCGGTTCCTTACATCGGGGTGGGCGTGGCGCTGGCCGGAAGGGAAGATTGCGCGTTGTATCCCGACTGTCCCGCGGTGTGGGCCCAGTTTGCGGTAGGGTTCGAGCTTCGGTTCCGCGAGCGTTTTAGCTGGCTCTTGGAGTATCATCCCGAGGATGCCCTGCGGCGCCACCGACTGTTCGTTGGGCTCACCACGCGCCGCGGATCCTGAGGTGACGCAGGTCCGATCGGTCCGGCTCGACTGGTCCGGTGAGGGTCTTCAGTTCACTGGTGGCGGGCTATCGCCCCAGACCCCGGCCCTCGAGATCGACGGGGACGGTTCCGCTGCACCTTCGCCCATGCTGGCACTCCTGTTGGCCTGCGCCGGGTGCTCGGGTGCCGACGTCGTGGTCATACTGCGGAAGATGCGGGTCAAGCTCAGAAGCCTTGCGGTCGAGGTGCAAGGCACGCGGCGAGACCAGGAGCCGCGACGGTACGTTACGATTCGGTTTCGCTATCGCATGGCAGGCGATGGGCTGGACCGTGGCAAGGCGGAGCGGGCGGTGGCCCTCTCCCTCGACAAGTACTGCTCGGTGGTGCACTCCCTGGCACCGGACATCGCCGTCGACTACGACATCGAGCTTGCGTAGCCGCCTCCTGCTGGTCGGCGCCCTCGCGTGCCTAGGCGGGCCGCTCCAGGCACAGGCAGCCCGGGAACTGCAGGTGCAGGGTGTCGTGACGGCGACCGCGACGCGCTTCATAGGGGGTGGTGTGGGCTTCGCACTACGCACCGCCGGGCGGATGCGTGTGGGGCTCATGGTAAGTGCCGGAGACATGGAAGGCGCGGTGGCGGGGAGGGGTGAGGCCCTGCTTTCCTATCATCTCAGTCCATTCAAACGCCGGGGCGTCACCCCCTACGTCGGCGGCGGCGTGGCGGTGACGGCTACGAGGGATGCCAGTGAGGAGTACCTGTTGCTCGTCCTTGGGGTGGAATCGCGCCCGGGCAGCAGCGCCGGATGGTTTGCCGAAGCCGGCGTGGCGGGAGGAGTTCGGGTGTCGCTGGGGTTTCGCCTGCGGCAGCGTTCCAATCGCTGAAGTTCGGATAAAAAAGAACCCCGCGCTCACCGCGGGGTATCCCTACGAACCGGCCCAGCCTTGGGCGTGGATGGCTAGTTCGTCGCGCCCACGGTGGGACTTCGCCGGATCACCGGCTGGCAGTATTGCTCACCCAATCGCCGAAGGTTGGTGAGTTCCGATTCGGACAGTGCGGGATACCGCTCGGCCATATACTCGATGGTGTCGTCGAACCACTCTCGCTGGTGCTCATCCTGGGCCTGGAGAACGCCGCAGCGCAGAATATGGCTGTACAGCTCGTCTCTGGCCTTGTCGAGGGGGGATGATATGCCGCCTTTTGCCGGACGTTTTCTCTTGCCCATGCGCCAGTGGCCTCCTTGCAGGTCTGCCGGTCGCAAGCAAACGTAAACAGGTTACGCCGTCGGCGCAAACGCGCCGTCACGGTGCAGTTGTGAGTAAATTGGGGAGGTTGAATATCGGGCTGGAGGGGCGACATCGAACGACCGGACGTGTCTAGGAGCGACTCATGCAGGAACCCACGTACGACGAGGCCCGCGCAAGACGACTAGTGGAACTGCTCCGCGGTCTCGCCGCGCGAATCGCCGAGCTGAGGGAGGATCAGGCACTCCTCGCGGCCGGTCCAGAGCTGCTGAGGATGATGGGTGACGCACGTAGTGAGCTGTTCCACTACGAAGTGCGTCTGACGTATGATACCCCTGAGATCGCTGAGAGCCGCCGGATCGTAGAAGCGGCCAAGGGACAGGCGGAGTCACTCGATTTCGGGGACTCGGATGCAGATCTCGACCCCGAGGAAGGGACGGAGCAATGGCCGGGCCAGTGAACCTGAAGCCGTTCTACGTCGGACTCGGCGTAGTGGCGGTTGCCGGAATCGCCGCTATCTGGTGGGCGAAGGAAGGCGGCTCTGAGGCCCGGGCGGTGGACCCGGTGCCGGTGAGCGCCGGGAGCTTTGCAGGTTATGTCCTTGGCAGTGACTCGGCGCCTGTCGAGATTGTCGAGTATGCCGACTTCGAGTGTGGAGGTTGCGCCTACTTCGCGATCCTGACTGGACCCGACGTCAAGAATCGGCTCGTGAGCACGGGGCGGGTGCGGTGGCGCTTCCGGGACTTTCCCCTCCCCCAACACCGAAATGCGCCCGCCGCGCACCTCGCGGCTGCCTGCGCCGGGGAGCAGGGCCGGTTCTGGGAGATGCACGACCACATCTTCTTCAACCAGGGAGCCTGGGTGAGTGACAATCGCCCAGCCCGCCGTTTCAGGGACTACGCCCGGGCCCTTGGCCTCGACCTGGATCAATACGAGGCGTGCATGGACCAGCAGCGCTACGCCGCGCGGATCCAGGCCTCGAAAGATGAGGGCGTAGCGCTCGGTGTGAATTCGACTCCGAGCTTCATCATTGGTGATATACTCATCCCGGCCGCGTTGTCGTACGACAGCCTCGTGAAGCTGGTGGAGCGGGCTGAGCGAGCGAAGTAGCCGTGAAACACCGTATGGTGATCGCCACGCTGTCCCTCATCGGATTCTTCGTGGCGCTCTACTTGCTGCTGTGGAAGGTCGGGGTGCTCGGTTCCCTTGCCTGTGGTACCGGCGGCTGTGAGATGGTGCAGACCAGCAAGTACGCCGAATTCTTCGGCCTGCCCGTGGCCCTGTACGGGATGCTCGGCTACCTCGCCCTGCTCGTGGTCAGCCTGCTAGGTCTGCAACCTCGCTGGGTGATGCACCGGTGGCCGACGCTGGGGCTGACTGTCCTGGCGGCACTCGGGGTCGCGTTTACCGCCTACTTGACCTACCTGGAAGCGGCGGTCATCCACGCATGGTGCCAATGGTGCCTGGTATCGGCGGGGATCATTGTGGCGATCCTGGTGGCCGCCGTCGTCGGACTTCGGGCACTCGGACACACACCGTCGGTCCAGTAGCAGCGCTCCGACCCTACTCCTCCTCGTATTTCTGCTTCAGTGCGGCGACCACAGTCGGGCCGGCCAGCGTGGTCACGTCGTCCAGGGCGTGACCCGTTGCGATGTCCCGGAGCAGCCGCCGCATGATCTTGCCGCTCCGCGTCTTGGGCAGCTCGGCGGTGAAGATGACGTCGTCCGGCCGCGCAATGGCACCGATTTCCGAGGCGACCTGCTCCTTGAGATCGTCCACTAGCCCGGCGCTGGGCTCGTGGCCCGCCCGCAGGATGACGAATGCCACGACGACCTCGCCTTTCACCTCGTGCGGCTTGCCCACCATAGCAGCCTCCGCAACCGCGGTGTGCGCCACCAGCGCGCTCTCTACTTGCATCGTCCCGATCGGTGCCCGGCTACGTTCAGCACGTCGTCCACCCTCCCAAGGATCCAGAAGTATCCGTGCTTGTCTCGCTTCGCCCCATCACCGGTGAAGTACAGGCCGGGATAGCGGCTCCAGTACTCCTGCCGATAGCGCTTGTCGTCTCCGTAGATCGTGCGCAGCATCCCCGGCCACGGGCTTCTCATCACCAAGAATCCCCCTCCGCCGTCCACCAGACCCGCTTCGATGCCCGGGAAGGGGGCTGTGGTGGACCCTGGCTTCGTCCTAGTGACTCCCGGGAGCGGAGTGATCATGATCCCACCGGCTGCGGCAGCCGTGGGTGACGCCGCCGAGGCCTCACACCGGTCTCGCGCGACGGGCAGGTGGGACGTAAGATGGGATCACTGGCAGGCGACATGTCGCATCTGCCTGTCGCGTGCGGAGTTGCGGAGCCGCCATGAGCGACGACTGTAGGGTTGAAGTTGGGCGCGCTGGGGACCATCGGGTCGAGGATGCCGGACTGCTGCTGTGCGACTGCCTCAGCATGAAGGCCATTGAGATCCGGATGGTCGGAAACGGACGCGACGCCCGTGAGGCGCTCCAATCGTTCCTACCTGATCTCGTCGTCCTCGGTCTGCCAGTGCTCTGTCATGGGCGGGATGACGTTTCTCCAGGCGATGCGCGGAGATGCTCGCTTAAGCCGACGTTCCCTGTGACCATCGTCACGGCCAAAGAGTTGACCTCTGACGAGGTTCGCAATCTGGATGCGGAGGTCGCGGCGATCGTGCGAAAGAGTGACGAGCTGGAAGCGGATTTGAAGCGCATCGTTCACAGGCTGCTGGCGCAGGGGCCAGGAGCCAACCCCACCGGATCGCATCCCGCACCTCGCCGCCCCGCCTAGGCAGACCCTGAGGGTGTGCCCGGGAGGTATCGTCGCGTGGCCCAACCCCCACAGAGAGAACGGATCCTCGTCGCACCGGAGCGCCTCGATCTCGAGACTCATGAGGAGTTTCGGCGGGCCGCGATGAAGGAGCTCGAGGCGTTTGGGGAGGGCGTCGGTCGACTCGTCGTGGACCTAACTGCCACGAAGGAGGTCGATAGCGCCGGGCTCGGAACGCTCATCATGGTCCGGCGCCGAGCGGCGGTGCACCGGCAAGTGGTCCGGCTGCGTGGCGCCCGCACCGAGCTGCGAGACGTGCTGGTTCTCGCCAAGCTGGATGACCTGTTCGAGATCGAAGCCGGCGGGCCGGGCTAGAGAGCGGGGGGCCGCCGGGCGTGGTATATTCTGCGTTCCCTAGTCGCAAACACAGAGCGACAATCGCTGGCAGCTGATAGCACTCTATGGCATCGTTGGAAGCTCGGAAGGTCTTGTTCATCGAGGACGAGGCCGGTCTGCAGGACGCCTACCGCCGGTACTTCGGGTCCCGCTACGAGATGGCGTTCGCTGGGAGCGGCGAAGAGGCGCTGCTGCAGCTCGATCGCTTCGAGCCGGACGTCATCGTCCTGGACATGCGGCTGCCGGATACCGACGGCATCGACGTGCTGCGGCAAATCCGGTCCCAGTTGGCCGACGTTCCCGTGATCATCACCACCGCCTATTCCAGCATGGAGCCGCTCATGGAGGTGCTGGGGATGGGCCACAGCGGCTACCTCCTGAAGCCGTACGACCTTAACGAACTCGGCGCTCGGATCGATGCCGTCACCTGACCCCGTCGTTGCCGTGCGCGGGGTGTCCCGCCGCTTCGGCCACCGCTGGGTCGTCAAAGACATCTCCTTCGAGGTTCCCCCCGGCGAGGCTCTGTTGCTGGTAGGCGGGAACGGCGCTGGCAAGACGACCTTGCTGCGTGTGATCGCCGGCCTGCTCAACCCGACGGCCGGTGCAGTGGAGCGGCATGCCATGGCCGGCATGGTGGCCCATCACACCATGCTCTACGACGCCCTGACCGCTCGTGAGAACTTATGGTTCTTTGCCCGGCTCCACGGGGTGGCCGAGCGCGGACGGGTTGACGCCCTGCTGGAGCGACTCGGGCTCGGCAGTGTCGCCGGAGAGCGGATTGCCATCTTCAGCCGAGGCATGCTTCAGCGACTCGCGATCGCCCGGGCACTGCTGCACGATCCCGAGCTGCTGCTCCTGGACGAGCCGCTGAGTGGGCTCGACGAAACGGCCGCGCAGATCGTGCTCGACGTGGTAGCGGAACTCCGAGCCCGCGGCGGTGCCCTGGTGATTGCCACGCACCAGCTCGCCGAGCTGGTCGCGGTGGCGGCCCGGGTGGGCTACATCGTCAGCGGTCGTCTAGCGGCCCTGGAGCCGGTAGATGGGCGCGACGCAGCGTCGGTGATGAACCGCTATCGGGAGTTGGCCGCCGGTGCCCGGTAGCGCCCTCGTGCGGGTCAGCGTAGCGGTGGCGGCCAAAGACCTGGCGGTCGAGCTCCGCACGAAGACGGCGTTCGTCTCATCCATAGTGTTCGCAGTGCTGGTCCTGGCTGTCCTCTACTTCGCTCGGGACGCGACAGCGGTCGCCGACCTGGACCTGGCACCAGGCGCTCTCTGGGTCACGTTCACGTTTGCCGGGATGCTGGGACTCAATCGGGCGTTTCTGCTGGAGCGGGAGAATCGGGCACTAGATGGGCTCCGGCTGACGCCGGCATCACCGACGGCGATCTTCCTCGGCAAGGCGCTGGGGAACCTGGTGTTCCTCGGTGTCGTCGAGCTGATCTCGCTTCCGGTCTTCATCCTGTTCTATGACGTCCCCATCTGGCGCCAGCTGCCCATTCTCATGGGAGTGATTGCGATGGCCACCATCGCGTTCGTCGCCGTCGGCACGTTGTTGAGCGCCATGGTGGTGCGGACCCGATTCTCCGAGGTGATGCTGCCGCTACTCCTCTTGCCGTTTCTGGTCCCGCCGGTGGTGAGCGCCGTACAGTTGACCTGGCGCATCCTGGCCCTGCGCCCGTTGAGCGAGCTGACGGGTTGGCTTAGCTTGCTTGCGGCGTTCGACGTTATCTTCTTTACCCTTTCGCTCCTACTCTTCGAGGCGATACTGGTCGAATGACACGTCGTGAGGGAGCGCTCCGCATGGCGCGCCGCGGCACCGTGGTGACAGCGGTGGCTCTGCTGGGACTGGTTGGCGTCTACGTCCGCGCGTTGGCGTTCACACCTCCCGATCGGGCCCAGGGACTCGCGCAGAAGATCTTCTACGTGCATGCCCCTGTGGCCTGGGCAGCGCTGCTGGCCTTCGCCATCACGGGGCTGGTCAGCTTGCTCTACCTGGTCCTCAGGGACCGGAAGCTGGATCTCATTGCCGCGGCCTCAGCAGAGGTCGGCGTCGCCTTTGGGATCGCAATGCTCACAACGGGGCCGATCTGGGGGAAGCCGATTTGGGGCACCTGGTGGACCTGGGACGCCCGCCTCACCTTCACGTTGATCATCTTCCTACTCTTCGTAGGGTATCTCGTCTTGCGGGGAGCCCTCACCGATTTCGATGTCCGGGCGAGGTTCTCTGCGGTGTTGGGGATCATGGCAATCGTCCTTGTCCCCTTCATCCACGTGACCGTGTATTGGTTCCGGACGCTGCACCCCAAGCCGGTACTGTTGAAACCCGATGCGCCATCCATGCCGGGCACGATGCTGGCGACGCTCCTGATCTCGGTGGGGGTCTTCACGGTGCTGTACATCGGGTTCACCATGCAGCGCTACGCGCTCGCGGTTCTCCGCGACGTGCGGGAAGAGGAGACTGCCGGTGCAATACCCTGACAACGGCGGCTACATGATCGCTGCCTACGTGATCACGGCCGTCCTGGTCGTGGGGTACGCTGCTTCCCTGTTCTACCGGCTCAGGAAGCACCGCTAGACGGCGGCGACGCCATGGCCGTCCTCCGGATTGGCACCCGGGGCAGCGCGCTCGCTCGGTGGCAGGCAGACCGGGTCGGCGATCTGCTGGCCGCGCGTGGCGTGGAGGCCGCGTTCGTTCCCATCCGGACATCGGGAGATGCAACCGCTGGTCGGCGGCGCGCTGGTCTTGCGGTCAAGGGACTGTTCACCAAGGAGATCGAGCAGGCCCTGCTCGACCGTCGGGTGGACATCGCGGTGCACTCGCTCAAGGATCTGCTGCTCGAGCTTCCGCCGGGTTTGGTGATTGCGGCCGTGCCTGAACGGGAGGATCCCCGTGATGCCCTGGTCACCCGTGATGGTCGGAGCCTTCTCGAGCTGGAACCGGGGGCCCGGATCGGCACGTCGAGCCTCAGGCGCCGGGCCGCGGTGGCATCGCAGCGTCCGGACGTGGAGGTCGTTCCCCTGGTGGGCAATGTGACCACGCGAGTGAAGCGAGTGGAGGAAGGGTCGGTGGACGCCGCGGTTCTGGCCCTCGCTGGCCTCAAGCGCCTGAGGCTGGATGGGCATGCCGTTCCGCTGGATCCCGCGGTGTTCGTGCCTGCTCCCGGTCAAGGCGCCCTCGCGGTTGAGGCGCGGGCCGATGACGACCGAGTCCTCGAAATCATAGCGCCCCTGGACGACATGAGAGTACGCCACGCCATCGAAGCCGAGCGGAGTGCCCTTGCGGGACTCGGTAGCGGGTGCAATGTGCCCGTTGGAGCCCACGCTTCCTGGACGGGCCGGACCCTGACGCTCCAGGTCGCGGTGTATGCACCTGATGGCGGGGAGCCGCTGCGGGTGCAGGTGCCGGTGAAGCCGAACGACCCCGCGGCCGGGGGTGCAATGGCGGCCGCGCGGCTCCTGGAGGCCGGTGCCAGCGCCCTCATGGTGTCAGGGCAATCGCGGCGGCCAAACAGCGAGGCGTCTGCGTGAGTGAGTTCCCGGCGGTTCGTATGCGGCGGCTGCGGCGCACCGCCGGAATGCGGCGCCTGGTCCGAGAGGCGCGCCTCGCTCCGGCTCAGCTCGTCTGGCCGCTGTTCCTCAAGCTGGAAGGCGTGGTCACGCCTGTGCCCAGCATGCCGGGCGTGTTTCAGCATCCCTTGTCGCAGGCCGGGGAGCTTGCACGACGGGCTGTTGACCTTGGTGTGGGCGGTGTCCTGTTGTTTGGCATCCCCGATCACAAGGACGAGGTGGGTAGCGGAGCGTACGACGAGCGAGGCGTCATCCAGCAGGCGGTGCGCGCCATGAAGGACGGCGCGCCGGACCTGGTGGTGATTACCGACGTGTGCCTCTGCGAGTACACCTCCCATGGGCATTGTGGGGTCGTGCGGGATGGTGAGGTGGACAACGACGCGAGCCTCGAGCTCCTGGCAAAGACGGCGGTGTCGCAGGCATCCGCGGGGGCGGACATGGTGGCGCCGAGTGACATGATGGACGGTAGAGTCGCGGCAATCCGGCGGGCGCTTGACGAAGCAGGCTTAACGCACGTTCCCATCATGTCCTATGCTGCCAAGTATGCGTCGGCGTTCTACGGTCCGTTTCGCGAAGCTGCCGGGAGCGCGCCCCAGTTCGGGGATCGTCGGGGCTACCAGATGGATCCCGGCAATGCCGATGAGGCGCTCAGAGAGATTGCCCTCGATCTCGCTGAGGGTGCGGACATCGTCATGGTAAAGCCGGGGATGCCGTACCTGGACATCGTGCGTCGGGCGAAGGAGCGGTTTGGCGGCCCGCTGGCCGTCTACCAGGTGAGCGGCGAGTACGCCATGCTCAAGTTCGCCGCCCAGAGCGGTGCGCTGGACGGTGAGCGGGCAATGCTCGAGGCGTTGCTCGCGATTCGGCGCGCAGGGGGGGATATCATCATCACCTATGCTGCGGAGGAGGTAGCGGGAAAGCTCCCAGCGGGGGGCGCAGACGCCTAGACGCCCAGGAGCCCGCTACCTGTCCCCTTCCCGCGGCAACAGCCACCACCACAATACCCCAGCGACTGCCCCACCCAGTAACGGTCCGAACCAGAAGATCATGTGCCCGTTCCAATCACCCGCCACGAGGGCCGGTCCGAATGCCCTGGCCGGGTTCACTGCAGCGCCGGTCAACGGGCCGCCGACCAGGATGTCGAACAGCAGCACCAGACCGATGCCGAAACCACCCACTCTTGGTGCCTCTGCTGAGACGGCCGTGCCGAATACGGCGCTCACCAGGAGCAGGGTGAGGATCGCCTCAATAAAGATGGCCTGCGGGTCGGTGAGGAGCCCTGAGATCCGGGGCGTTCCGTAGCTCGTAACCTCACCTGCCATGCCGGGTAACAGCCAGCGAACCAGCAGCGCGGCCAGCACGGCGGCGCTGAGCTGGCATACGACGTAGAGCGCTCCCATCCTCGTATCGATCTTCTTGGCTAGCCACAGGCCCAGGGTCACGGCCGGATTCAGGTGCCCGCCGGAGATGTTCATGGTCATGGTGACCATTACGGAGAGGGCCAGGGCGTGTGCCAGGGCGACGCCGACCAGACCCAGCTCCCCTCCCTTGGCGGAATCGACCACCACCGCACCCGCACCGATGAACACGAAGCCAAGAGTTCCCAGGAACTCGGCCGCGAGCGGCCGGATGATTGGGCGCATTCCTTTCTATCTCCTACTGTTTCCTGTTATCTGGGCAGGACTGACGGTCTAAAGATAGTGAGCGGTGCGCGGTGAGCGGTACGCGGGCGCAGACAGCGATCTGACTGACTCCGAACGGTTCCGAGTGGCCTGCCCGCGTACCGCTCACCGCGCACCGCTCACAGTAGAAACCACACCGCCACAGCGACAAGCCCACCCACTCCAGTCGCCACGAAGTTGACCGCGTTGTTCCCCAGCGATCTCCATCCGCGAACGGGACGCGCCGCAATCCCGCACCGGTGGAGTGCATGCTCTGTCTCGGTTGCACAGGACTCGCAGTGGAACACCCCCTGGACGGTGGCGCCCAGAATCGAGTCGCCCAGCATCCCGGCGGTTCCGCCCACCACCGCGGCTGCCGCCGCGTGCGGCGGAACGCCGAGGGCGGCCGCTACGATCCCTGTGGCACCGGCTCCCGCTACTGCGGCGAATGTCCCGAGTGCCGTGACCCCGCCGGACGTGCCCGCCGGCACAGGCCGGCCGGAGGTGATGAGGCGAGGGGCTCGCCGCGATCGCATACCGATCTCGGTGGCCCATGTGTCGGCCTGAGCGGCCGCGAGGGCGCCGGTGAGCAGCGGCCAGCCGGCTGCGGCTTGGACGGTAACGAGTACGGCTCCCAGAGCGGCCCAGCTTCCGTTCGCCAAGACCTGCCGCGCATTCCGCCCCCCCGCCTCCCGGTGGTTCCACACTTGGGGTAGGGGCCGCACGGCGTAAGTGAGCACACTGGAGGAGATGAAGAAAAGGGCGAGGAGAGCAGCGCCAGCCACCCCGCCGCCCACCAAGATCAGCGCCCCCACGAGAGCCGCGGCCAAGGCCCCGCCAGGAGTGAGCCAGCCGATCGTGCGTCCGACGAGAGCGAGGCCCCCGGCCAGCACGACCGCGGCCGCAGGGGTCATGAGCCTCCTGGGGCGTCCTTGTCGAACAGGAGTCGCTCGAGGATGCGCTTCTTCAAGTCGTCGGGCGCGCCCTGGGCCCGTGTCCGTGCCTCCAAGAACCGCAGATAAGCAGTTTCGAACTTGGAGACGGCGAGGCAGGGAGCACACTTCGCAAGGTGGTCTGCCACCTCTTGGGCCAGCTCCGGAGTGAGTTCGGCGTCGAGGTACTCGTACAGCCGGTCGAGCGCCTCCCGACAGTCGATCTCGTGAGGTCCCTCAGTCATCGTTTCGCGGTTTGATGTATCCCATTTCCACAGCGTAGTGGTAGAGTTCCCGCTGCAGGGCTTGTCGCGCTCGGAACAGGCGCGATTTCACTGTGCCAACAGGGACTTCCGTGACTTCGGCGATCTCCGCGTACGAGAGTCCCTCGACGTCACTCAGCACCAGCGTCTCGCGGAACTCGTCAGGAAGGCCGTCGATGGCGCGGAGAATGTCCTCGTCCACCAGTTGATCGAAGAACCGACCTTCAGGATCGCTCTCCTGCACGTCCTCGAACACGGTGAAGGCCTCGACCTCCGTCACATCGACTGCTGGCGCTGCCCGCCGGGCCTTGCGGTATTCATTAATGAAGGTGTGGCGCAGGATTGTCAGGAGCCAGGCTCGAATGTTGGTGCCGGGTCGGTACTGATGCCACGCCCGGTATGCCCTGAGCATGGTCTCCTGGGTCAGGTCCTCGGCCTGAGCTTCATTGCCGGCCAGGCGCAGCGCGACCCGGAAGACCGTGTCCAAGTGAGGGAGTGCTTCCTTCTCGAAGGCCTGTCGTTGATCGTCCGGGGTGGCCACGATAGTCCGTTCTCGGTCGCTACGGGATCCGTGCGTTATCGGCATAGAATCGCGACCCGGCGGGCTGTACGCAACGGCCTGGTATCGGCCCGGATCCCGCGCTAACTTGCTCGCCATCCTACACACCCATTAGACCCTCATGCGGTTTCCATGAGTGAGCCACCCGCACCGCCGGTACACGCGGTCATACCGCTCGCCGTGCTGGAGTCCATGCGGTCGCTTGATGTGCCGGCGCCGGACCAGTTGGATGAGTACCACCGGGAATTCGCGACCAAGCGACTCGGGATGAGCCGCACTGTCGCGGTTCAGATCGAGCGGTACCGGCGCCTCGCCGCCAGGAACACGCGGGTCGCCGCAGCGGATGTCGTGGCGTTGCTCCAGCTCGCGGGGCGACGCAATGATGCGGCCCTGGTCTTTGCAGATGCCGGGCGCCGGGCCGCTCGCCACGCGACGCGTCGGGTGGCTGCCGTGGCACGCTGGCTGTGGCGCGCGATGCCACGATTCGCACGGAACCGGTGGGGTTTCGCACTTGCCCGCCGGGCTGTGAAGGGCGCTTTCGATCTCGAGCTGGCTCGGGAGGGAGCCCAGGTGGTGGCCGTGGGCGAGAACCCGCCGTCCGCGCAGGCGAGCACGGACGGGAGCGCGTGTGCGCTGTATGGCTGCGCGGTAGCGGAGGTCTTGCGGACGTTCACCGACTTCGACGGGGCGGTCCTACATGGCAGCTGTCGGGCCCGTGGCGAACTGAAGTGCCGGTGGCACACCGCCACGGCAACGGAGGACTAGCACATGACGACTCTGGGGCCCATCGAGCTGGACCAACTGGGCGCGACCTTGCGGCAACGCGGCCTGGACGGCTGGCTGGTCTACGACTTTCACGAGCTCAATCCGATCGCCCGGCGCGCCTTGAGCGTCAGCGGGATGCTTACCCGACGCCTGTTCCTTTGGATGCCGGCGGTAGGGCCACCGCGTCTTCTGATTCACCGCATCGACCTGACGGTCGTGACCGATTTCCCCGGCGAGCTGGACGTCTACACCACGTGGGAAGACCTGCACCATCGGCTGGCCGGGTTGGTGCGCGGGCGGCGGATCGCCATGGAGATGTCGCCGGAGAACGCGGTACCGTACCTGGACCTGGTGCCGGCAGGGGTGGTGGAGCTGCTGACCCGGCTTGGCGCCTCGTTGGTTCCCTCTGCGCCGCTGGTAACCCAGTTCACCGCCAGGTGGTCCGCAGCCGAAATCGCCGACCACCGGCAGGCCGCCGAGGCCATCGCCGCGATTGCCCGGAACACCGTTGGCCAGGTGGTCCGGGAGGTGGGAACGGTCACCGAGCTGGACGTGCGAGGGCGCGTGGTGGAAGCGCTGAGCGCGGCTGGGCTGGAATGGAGCGAGCCCCCCATTGTGGCGTTCGGGGCCAATGCCGCCAATCCCCACTACGAGCCGCGAGCGCACACGGAACGAAAGCTGGAGGCTGGTGACGTGGTGCTGCTCGACCTTTGGGCTCGACGCTCGCCGAACACTGTCTGGGCTGACCAGACCTGGATGGGGTTCGCTGGCGGGGAGCCATCGGATGAGGTGGCCCGGGTGTGGGAAGCCGTGCGTGACGCCAGGGACGCGGTGGTCGAGCGGCTGCGGGTGTCGTCCCGTTCAGGAGAGCGCCTGACTGGCACAGATCTCGATGCGACGGCCCGGACGCTAGTGGCGGGTCGGGGTTACGGGAACGCATTCATTCATCGTACGGGACACTCGATCACTCTCGACCTCCACGGCTGGGGGCCGCATCTGGATGATTTCGAAACCCATGACACCCGGGAGTTTCTGGTCGGGACGGGGTTCTCGGTGGAGCCGGGCGTGTACTTGCAGGGCCGGTTCGGCGTTAGGAGTGAGATCAACGTGGTACTGGGAGCCGAAGGGCCGTTGGTGACGCCGGCTGCGCCGCAGACGGAGCTGATTGTGTGATAGGCTACAGCCATCATGCAGCAATTCGCGGCTCGCCTCGCCAGGCTCCCGAACTGCAACTCGCTAATTGCGAATTGCTTAGCTGACGGCTGACGGCTGACGGCTGACGGCTTGGGCCGAGGGCCGAAGGTTGACGGATGATGACTGAAGCCTCAGGGGCGGCACGGCTCGGATCGGAGGTCAGGACACTTTGCTGCATAGTGAGATGGTTGACAGCCCTAAGCTTTGAGGTACATTAGCCGATAACTATCACCGGAGGGTGTCTTTACGCAGCGTTTTCCGTTAGGCCGCAGGTTTTCCGACACAACAACACTCCCTACTTCCCACGCACAGCTAGGCGAATAGCGCGCTTGGCAGTGTAGGTCGTTGTTGCGTCACGACAGTTCGCATCTCGAGAATGTTGGTTCACGTTTTTGGAGGACGAGTCCATGACTGAGAATCGTCTAATCGCCATTCGTCGCGTGGCATCTGGCGTGCTCGCGGCGGCTGTGCTGTTGCTGGGAGCCTCGACGCTCTCGGCGCAGGGCACGGCGGGCAAGGTTCAAGGCACCGTCTTGGATCCGACTGGGCAGCCTGTCGCGAGCGCGCAGGTCTTCGTCCTGGGGACCTCGTTTGCCGCGCTCACGAACGAGGAAGGGTTCTACTTCATCAACAACGTGCCCGCCGGGATCTACTCTCTGCGGGCACAATTCATTGGCTACCAGCCGGCGGAGATCAGCAATGTCCGCATCCTCGCGGATCAGACCAGGACGGTCAATTTCCGGCTGTCGGGCGCGGTGGCCCTGGAGGCGATCACCATCACGGCGGCGGAGAACCCGATCGTGCCGCGTGACCAGGTGGCCTCAAAGGCCATCGTGACCGGTGAGGAAGTTGACCAGCTGCCGGTTACCGACGCGTTGACGGTCGTGCAGCTGCAGCCCGGCGTGATTTCGGGCCGGGGCGGCAGCATCCGGATTCGCGGCAGCCGCTCCAACGAGGCGGTGATCTTCGTGGATGGCACGCCGGTGCGGCGGTTTGACACCGGATCCACGATCCTCAACCTGGCCACCAACACGCTGCAGGAGGTGTCGGTGACGACCGGGGCGATGGATGCCGCGTTCGGTGACGCCCAGGCCGGCGTGATCTCGATGGTGACGCGGGCCGGCGGTCCGCGGTTCGTGGGGACCTTTGCCTATGAGAGCGACGAGCCGTTCGGCAAGAACACCTCGAGAGGCTGGAACCGGTTCGAGGGCGCGCTGAGCGGCCCGCTGTTCGGGAACCTCACGTTCTCGGTCGGTGGCACCGTGACCGGCAACCGAACGGCGGTGACCGGCAAGCGCATGACGGAGATCCCGGTCTACACGTTCATGGGTACTGACACGTTGATGACGGTCGCCGAGGGTGCGACCGATTCAGCACTCGTCGCGATTCCGCACATCATCCAGTTCGGTGGCGAATGCGACGCGAGCCAGAACCTCGACGCCGCCGGGAACCCTGTCGAGTGCCAGGGACGGCGGCGGCCCTACGGCTGGAGCACCAACGTGCGGGCCAACGCGAAACTGCAGCTCACCTACGGCCGTGGCTCGCGCATCTCGCTGTCTGGGTTGACGGACATCGCCCAGAACATGAACGCCCAGACCATGAACTTCGAGAACTCTAACGGCGGCCGCACGGTCTCGAACCTGCTGGTGCTCGATTGGGTGCAGCAGGTGTTCCGCGGAGCCGAGAGCGAGCTGGCGTTCGACCTCAACGTGTCGTACCAGACCGATCGCTCCCTGAACGGCGCCGTCGAGCGGCAGTTGGGCCTCGACAAGCGCGATCCGTTCCTGGGCATCGTGCTGTCGCCGCTGGACTTCATCACCGATTTCGATCGCTTCGCCCCGGGCCTCGCGTCGGACATCGCGGGTGGTGGACACCTCATCACCCAGCTCAAGACGGACGACGACTGGGATCGCCTCATCGAGAACTCCCGCTATGATCGCGGCACGCTGCGGTCCTACCTGCTGCGGAGCGAGGTCAACACGCGCTCTATCCCCCGGATGAATGCCTACGGTGTCACCGGCGGGTTCAGCAACGAGGGCGTGAACCGGGGGCAGGGCTTCCGGGTCGAGCGCCGCTACGTCGGCCGGGCGAACATCGACTGGCAGGCGGACCGATACAATCGGTTCAAGTTCGGCGCCGAGGGACAGATTGGTCGGCTCGGCCGGTGGGAAATGGGTTGGGTGAACAAGAGCTTCGGCAACGGCTACGTGGGCGAGCCCTACAAGTACGGGCTGTACGCCCAGGACCGCCTGGACCTAGGCGACGTGGTCATCGAGCTGGGTGTCAGGTGGGACAAGTTCAACACGCGGACCATCTTCCCGCTGGTCCCTGGCCGGATCTACACCAACCCCGCGTTTGACCAGGACGCCACCGTTGAGACCATGACCTGCCCCGAGGTGGAACGGGAGGACTGCGACATCAACCAGTACGTCTGGATCAATTCCAGGGCGCACACCTCCCTGGCGCCGCGGGTGCGGGTGTCGTTCCCGGTGACCGACCGGACGGGCTTCCGGTTGTCGTACGCGCACCAGACGCAGACGCCGGACATGTTCAACATGTACAACGGCACCAATAACGACTTGGCGGCCACCAACCCGAACGACCAGTTCGGTGGCGATGTCGATTTCGGCAAGACGATTCTGTTCGAGTTCGGCATCCGGCACGCGTTCAGCCCGGACATGGTGCTGGACGTCGCGGCGTACAACAAGGACAAGGTGTCCGATATCACCTACCGTATCCTGGGGTTCACGGACACGTTCACCGGCGGCATCTCCAACCTGAACGTCCTGACGAACGCGGACTTCGGAAACGTTCGGGGTGTGGACGTCCAGTTGATCCGGCGGTTCGGCAACGTGTTCTCGGGTCAGGTGTCGTACACGTATCAGAACGCCCAGAGCACCGGCTCAGACCCGACGGACTATCTCAACGGACTCGCCCGCCAGTCGGGCGGGGTGAGCGGTGACCGTCCTGAGGCGCCCCAATTCACGTTGCGGACGCGTGATGACCGGCGGCACAACATTCAGGGAACCTTCGCGCTGAGCTTCCCGCAAGACTTCGCGCCCGGGTCGGGCATCGGCGCGGTGCTGCGCAGCCTCGGTGTGTTCGGCACGTTCCAGTTCCGGAGCGGGCTGCCGTACACGCTGCTCAAGAACAACGCCGACGGCCAGAGGACGACCGGTGGCTTTGGGCTGGGCGCGCTCGCCGCCGAGCCGCTGCAGTCATCCGAAACCGGGTGGGAGAAGCTGTTCGACCTGCGAGTCACCAAGGGCTTCCGATTCGGGCCCACCGACTGGACGGTGTACGCCGATATTCGCAACCTCCTCAACTTCACCAACAAGCCAGTCCTCTTCATGGAGACCGGTGACGTGGTGAACGAGCGGTATCTGGAGGAGCA
>JABAOH010039731.1_pt3 | contig 26505 bp, 21 predicted proteins | sample 7062181 | NCBI WGS metagenome assembly JABAOH01 (sample SAMN14538630, study PRJNA623070) | marine sediment metagenome | biome: marine biome [ENVO:00000428]; feature: marine pelagic biome [ENVO:01000023]; material: deep marine sediment [ENVO:00002113]; isolation source: pool of 5 deep marine... | reverse complement strand
ACCTCCTCGGGTTTGAGAGTTTCAAGGTTGGGTTGTGATAGGGGGGGACGAAGTTTCTCTTGGAGTCTCACCAAAGCAGGATCAAAAACTGGATCTCTTCCGCTTGTCAAAAAGACGCCGGCTGCAGCAATGACGAAGAATACAATGAAAATCACCAGGCCGCTCATGGCGAGCCGATTCTTCTTTAACAGCCGCCAGTTCTCCTGGAATAGCGTCCTCTTAGGTGTCTCGAGGACCCCTCCTTCTGGAGGAGGAGATTCATTATTCTGAGGACCTGCCATCACAAACGAATCCTTGGATCGACCACCATATACAGAAGATCCGAAATAAACGTCCCAATCAGTACGAGTATGGCCGAGATGAAATTGACGCTAAGAATCACGGGATAGTCACGCGCCAGAATGGCTTCATAGGCCATTCGCCCCATTCCTGGCCAAGCAAAAATAGACTCGATAATAACAGACCCGCCGATCAGTCCAGGCAGGATGAGACCAAACATTGTGACGAACGGCAGCAGGGCATTCCTCAGGGCATGCTTATAGTGAACCTTGTCTGCCGGCAGTCCTTTTGCCCTCGCTGTTCGGACATAGTCCTGGTTCTCAACCTCAAGCATCTGGTTCCGCACATATCGGGAGAGAACGGCAATGCCACCCGCTGCACCGAGAATCGACGGAAGCAGGAGATGCCACACCCGGTCCATCAAGAAATGCCAGCCCTTTGCTGAGATGCCGAAGGTTTCCATGCCAATGACGGGTACATGGAAGCGAGTGACAACAAAGATGATCAACATGTATGCAAAGAAGAATCCCGGAATGGAAATCAGTAGATAGGCGAAAAAGGTTGTACTTCGGTCATAAAAACCACCCCGCCAGATCGCTGCAGGAATCCCTACTGGAAAGGAGAGGGTCCACGTGATCAGCGTTCCGAGTATAAACAGTGGAAGGCTGTTGAGAAAACGCTCAAAGACCTTTTCCAGAACGGGACGGTTGTCTTTCCATGACGCACTCTTTCCGGTCAAAAGATCCCGGTAAAAATAGAGGTACTGGACGTGGAGGGGCCTATCCAGATGAAACTCCTTACGGAATCGCTCTAAGACCTCCTGAGTAAACTTTGGGTTGAGGGGATCAATCTGGCTCGGCTCCCCAGGGGCCAGGTGAATAATGAGAAAGGAGATCACAGACACAAAAAACAGCGTGATGAGTTTTCGAATGGCGCTTCTGCCAATGAAGGCGAGCATGTCTCACCCCCCCATCTCAAATCTGGGAACTTCGGGGAGTTTTACCCACCTGTTGAAGTGAAAACCGTAGCTTCCTGTCTTGGTGGGTTTGATTCTGCTATATCTCACCGTTCCATCAGGATCGACCTCTTTGATAACGATTCGCTTGTCGAGGATGGCAGTCCATCTGCCAACATACAGGAATGTGTAAGGCTGCTCTTTCGCAATGATCTCATGCAAACGATGGGCGTATTGAACCTGCCGTTCGTGGTTGTATTCCTGTCGAATTTTGATGATGAGCTCATCTGCTTCTCGATTCTTGAAGGCCACAAAATTAAGCTGGTTGGGGCGGGTCTGACTGGAATGCCAGATCTGGTAGAGGTCAGGCTCGATCCCCATGGCCCAACCCAGTATGACCGCATCGAAATCGAATTTGTTGACCCGCTCCTGGATGAAGACCGCCCACTCGAGAACGTCCGTTCGCACATCGATGCCGATCTTTCTCCACGAATCTTGCGCTATGGAAAGGATAGCCCGACGAATGTTGTTGCCCTGATTGGTAATCAGGGTGAATTGAAGGCGTCCCCCGTTCTTCTCAAGCCACCCATCAGGTCCCCGCTTCCATCCTGCTTCGGTCAAAAGCCTCAGCGCCCCCTCAGGATCGTATGGGAGCGGTTGGATGTTATGATTGTAATAGTCTGTCTGTTTGACGAAAGGCCCGGTAATTCTCTCCCCCTGGCTATAGACCACGTACTTAATGATCTTATCCACATCGATGGCCATCCCCAGTGCTTTTCTGACTCGAAGATCGGTAAAGGGTTCACGGCGCATGTTATAACCGATATACGTGTATCCAAAGGAGAGACCGGTGAAATTCTGATACGTCGGATCCTTTCCCAATCGTTCAACCTGATGAGGTTGAACCCTGTAACTATCAACGGTCCCCGCGTAAAACTCCATTTCCTGAGTCAAGACGTCAGGGACGATACGAAACGTATATCTTTCATAGTTGGGAGGTCCCTCCCAATAATCCTCATATCGATCCAAAATGATATACTGATCGGTTTTCCACTCCCGGAAACGGAAGGGGCCGCATCCGATGGGCCGGCGGCTCAGCTCAGTCTGGCGGAGCGAGAATTTCCCGGGATCCATTCCGCGCCGCTCAGCCTCCCCTCGCAGGGCCTCGGTATTGAGAAGATGCGAAGGTAGAATGCCCATGGCCCAAGTGCCAAGAGCGGGTGAATAGAGGCGCTTGTATACAATCCGAACAGTCAAGGGGTCGAGAATCTCAACGGCCTTGACGGGTTCGTAGTCTGAAATTCGAGGAGAGAGGTTTCNNAGAGGTTTCTGGGATTCATAATGGCATTGTATGTGAACTTGACATCCTCCGCATCAAAGACATGGCCATCGTGGAATGTGACGTTTGGCCTCAGGTGAAACACGATGACCGGGTTATGTTCAGTGGCCGGCAAATACTCCCGTGCATAGTCCGCTTTCTTGGAGCTAAACGTTTCAGGAAGGATTTCAATAAATCGCATACCGTCAAAGGAAGAAAAGTAGTCTTTTCCCAAAATCGTTGAGAGGTGTTCAAAAAAATCCTGGTCCACATCTTTCAGGACGATGCGTATCCTCGGCGGGGCGGCAACCCGAAGTGTCACCGAAACCTTTTCCCCCTCTGCATCTTTTTCCTCCCTTGTAATCTCACGTTGCTCGGCGGGGAGGGATTCAATCTTTCTAATGTTTACCAGAGCCAGTGAAAGAGGGTCATTTCTGCCTTTTCGGTCTTTGGTGGCATTCTTCAGAAACTCGACTACCCGCTCTGCATCCCCTTGTCCTAGATCGGGAATCGAGGCTTCATCATTGATGTAGAAATAGGCCTCCTCAAAGATTTCCCAATGGGTAGCCAGGCGGCCTCTGAAATTGAGGTCCTCATCCCGATCGATCAGGCCCTCGAACACTCTCGATTCAATGGTGCTGCTGGCGCTGTCAGCTGAGAGAATAGGGTTCAGTATCTGGGCATCGCCGATGTCTGCTTCAATGTACTCGACAAGCCGCTCTGGGTTACCTCGGGTTTGCTCCTCGTAGGTGGGGACCCAGAAATAGGACTGGATTAGAAAGAGAATGAATACGATTGGAATCCATGTCAGAAGACGACGCATTTCTCCGTCTCACTCCATGGGGTCTCTAATGAGAATCATACGTGATAGAGGAAGGCCCCACAAATTCACGGAAACGAGCAATCTGCCAAATTCTATCAAGAGGCCACCACTCCCATCAACAGACCACCTTTGTCATCTCCCTTAGATGCCGGGAAATGAATTTGCTGGATTATTTCCTCCAGAATTCCGGAACCAAGAGAAGAATCACCGTATAAAGCTCAAGTCTTCCGATAAGCATACAGAATATCAACACCCATTTCCCCAGGAACGGGATCGATCGGTAGTTGTCCATCGGGCCTATCACCCCCAGGCCAGGCCCGATGTTATTGATTGTGGCTGCGACTGAGACAAATGCCGAAATGAGATCGAGGCCCAAAAAGGACATAGCCACCGAAGCAAGAACAAAGATCAGCATGAAAAGGAAGAAGAATCCCCACACCGATTCCATGATTTCTTCGGACACGGTTTTTCCACCGAGGCGAATCGGTATGATCCCATGCGGATGGATAAGACGAAACAGCTCTCTGTACCCCTGTTTCAAGAGGAGAAGGATCCTCATGCACTTGATGCCCCCCCCTGTAGAACCGGCCGAACCTCCAACAAACATGAGAAGCACCAGGACATACTGAGCAAAGGATGGCCATTTCTCGAAGTCCGCCGTCGTATATCCGGTGGTCGTCATGATCGAGCTCACTTGAAAAGACGCGTAACGGAAGGCTGTTCCCAGGGTCTCGTAAGTTTGAACCTTAAGGACAAGCGTGACGAGGATGATGGCTCCTATCAGCGTCGCCCAGTAGAAGCGAAACTCGCTGTTTCGGTAAAAGGCTCGAAGATTTCCCGTAAGCGCCTGGTAATGAAGGGCAAAATTCGTTCCTGCCAGAATCATGAAAGCCGTGATAACGCCGTCAAAATAGACCTTGTTGTAGGATCCGATGCTAATGTCTCTCGTTGAAAAACCTCCCGTTGCCATGGTTCCAAAGGTATGGCAGAGGGCCTCAAAAAGGCTCATCCCACCAAAGATCAACAGAATGGTCTCTACTCCCGAAATCAGCATGTAGACCTGCCAGAGGATTTTGGCGGTTTCAGCGATTCGGGGTTTTAGCTTGTCGGCCACGGGGCCGGGAGCTTCAGCCTTGAAGAGCTGCATGCCCCCCACGCCCAAGAGTGGAAGGATGGCAATTGAGAGCACAATGATTCCCATACCCCCGAGCCAGTGTGTCAGACTCCGCCAGAACAGCACACCCCGTGGGCCGCCCTCAATGGCGGCGAGCATTGTTGCACCCGTCGTGGTGAAACCGGACATGGACTCAAAATAGGCCTCCACAAAATCTGGCAAAACTCCGGAAAGTATGTACGGTAGAGAGCCAAAAAGGGCTGCAAAAACCCACCCGAAAGTGACGATGGCGAAGCCCTCCCGGTGAGAAACTTCCCGTGCCATTCCCCTGAAGTACAAGAAAAGAAAACCGCCCGTTACAGTGGTTATGACCGCTGACAGCGCGAGGGCCTCAAGATCTCCGTCTCGGTAATACAGGGAGAAGAGGAGTGGAAAAATCATCATGAGGCCGAGGAAGAATATCAACGCCCCAAGAATCCGGAAGACCACACCGAACCGCATCAGAAATACTCCAGCTTGACCATCAATGCCTTCTCGACCTTTGGGATAGAGGACTGGAGGGCAAAGATGACGACTCTGTCCTCCGGAAGGATGACGTCATTCCCTCCAGGGATAATGACGTCACCGTTACGGACAACCGCTCCGATCAGAGCTCCCTTTGGGAACTTCACTTCCCTGATAGGCCGGTTCACAATATCCGATGTCTCAAGGGCAACAGTCTCGATGACTTCGGCGTCTTCTTCCCTGAGAGTCGCCACGGACAGGACCTTCCCTTTTCTGATGTAATGCATGATTCTCCCAATGGCCGAAAGCCTTGGACTTACAACGGCATCAATACCGATTGTGGGAAGAACAGATAGGTAGTGAAGGTGCCGGACCAAGGTAACCGTTTTTTTCGCGCCGAGCCTTTTGGCGAGAAGGGATGCGAGAATGTTGGCATCTTCATCGTCAGAGACAGAAATGAAAAAATCTGTCTCCTCAATACCCTCCTCCCTCAGGATGCTCTGATCAGTCATCTCTCCTCGAAGGATCAAGGCTTTCTCCAGATTCTCGGCCAACTGTTGACATCTATCGACGTCCTTTTCCATGACCCGAATCGCGATTCCTTTGTCCTCTAACTGTCGAGCCACTTCAAACCCGATTGCACTGCCACTTCCAATGATAATCCGTTTGACAGGCTCCTCCTCTTTTCTCAGATAGGACAGAACATCTTTCACCGATTGCCGATCCACCACGGCATAGAGAATATCCCCCGCGAATACTGTTTCGTCTCCATGGGGAATGATGATTCTATCGTCTCTGGAAATTGCCACAATCAGTACCTTGAGATCAGGGAATTGGGCCCGAACTTCTCGCAACTCCTTGAGCTTCTTGCCCATCACAAAACTATCGTCATCGATTTTGACGCCGATAAGCTCTACTCTGCCCTCCGCAAACTCGGCAAAGTCGGCCGAGCCTGGATGCTCGACCAGTCTCACGATGGTTTTCGCTGTTTCGAGTTCAGGATTGATGCAGAGATCGATATCGAGATGCTCCTCGTCGAAGATCTTCGTCTCCCGTGTATATTCGAGATTACGGATCCGAGCAACCCGCTTGGGAATCTTGGACTGTGTGCCAGCGATCAGACAGGCCACCATGTTGATTTCGTCACTGTCGGTGACAGCGATCACCATTTCTGCCTCTTCCATCCCCGCTTGCTTGAGGATAGCCGGACTGCTGCCTTCTCCGAGAAGTGCCTTTACGTCGAGACTTTCATCGATTTGCCGGATCCTTTCAGCATCATGATCGACAACAACCACATCATGCCCTTCCTTGGACAGTTTCTTGGCCAGATTATAACCCACCTCGCCGGCTCCGATGATTATGATGTTCATCTCTTCCTCTCTTTTCCCGTTCCGAATAACATTGACTTATCGGGATGTTATCAAAACCGAGTATCCAAGAGATACGAGCTGCTCCGCCGTACGATATGCCTTATCCTTGCTCCCAAACCGACCAACTCGAACGCGATAGTAGTTTCCCCCGGTTGTCTCCAGAACCGTCATATACGCCTCGTCGAAAAACTTTTTTAGCTCTCTCAGGAGACGTTCGGCATTCTCTTTCTCGCTGAACGAGCCAACCTGGACGGCGTAGACTGGAGAGCCACGGCGGGGTGGTTCGCTGAGGTTGAATGCCACCACCTTAACACGGGCCGTTCCTTTTTCCTCGATACCAATGACCCGGGCGGCAGCATAAGAGAGATCGATAATCCTTCCCTTTACAAAAGGCCCTCTATCGTTGATCTTGACCAATACGGAACGGTGGTTTTCCAAGTTCGTGACCATCACGTCGGTTCCCAGAGGCAGGGTTTTGTGAGCCGCGGTCAAGTCATACATATTATAGATTTCGCCACTCGCTGTTGGTTTTCCGTGGAATTTCAGTCCATACCACGAGGCAACTCCCCGCTGTACATAGACCGGCCTCTTTTCGGGTATCTTTTTCGGTGGTCTCGTCGGCCCCGCACAGGAGTAGATCAAAAAACCTAAACATAACGCGCAGGCGAGACCAAGTCTCCGTGTGTTTGTCCTTCCCAACATTCAACCCCCTGACCGTTAAGCCTCAGTCAGCCGCTCCCTGGACATTGTGAGAAATCCGTTCGAACCCTCCAGGAGCAGGTTCCCCCGGACAATGGTGGGATCTGCAATCATCTCGATAGACCTTGATCCAAAGGCTTTTCTCAACCGTGCCACATTATCCTTCCCGTGCCCCTTCAAATTAGACAGGTCCTCGGGGGCGACTCGGAATCTCACCCTGTGACCCACCAGGCTCCCAGAATTCTCCAGAAGCCTGTATGCCATATCATAGAAAAGGGCCGACTCGACGAGGAACCGAAATGCCGGGTGGTATGGGCCTGCCAGAACCGCCTTAGGGCTATCGAGCTCGGGCGTCGTCTGAAGCCCTACACGGACAACAGCGATTTTCGCCTTCTCAAGCAACCTCAGGGCCACCTTAACCCACTGGACAGCCTCCCTGAGTGAGATAGGGGTGTACAACCCTTTCTTGTAAAGTTTCGCCAGAGGTGATCCCTTCAAGACTAGAAGCGGATAAATCCTAACAAAATCCGGACAAAGCTCTATGACACGGCGAACGGTAGTGAGAAAAAGGTCCTTGTCCTCTCCGGGGAGACCGACCATTATCTGAAGNNGGTGTGACCTCTCTGGCTACTCGCTAAGATTTCGTCTACCAGGGATTGTGCCCCCACCTCTACCGTCTCGACGTTGAAATCCCTGAGAAGTTGCAACCGATCAGCCTCAATCGCATCAGGCCTCGTTGAGACCCGAATAGCGTCAATTCGGTTTTCATTGATGAACGGTTGAACCCCTGCGAGAAGCACCTCCTGACTCTTAGCAGAGAGGGCTGTGAAACTCCCTCCGTAGAAGGCCACCTCCCTTCGTTGATGAAAACGCCTAACCGTCCCAAGGTAAGAAACAATTGTCGTTTGAATCTGAGTCGTCGACGGGATCCCGGCGCGCCAATTTGTAATCTCCTCCTGATTGCAGAACACACACCGGTGGGGACATCCCTGATGGGTGATGAAGATTGGGATAATGAGTCGTCTTCTAACACAAGTTTTCATTTCATGTTCGATGTCAGTTTTGACAACGCCCGTTCTGCTGCACCCTGCTCGGCGTCTTTCTTTGTCCTGCCCTTCCCAAGCCCCATGACCACTCCATCAACGGAGACGGAGATCTTGAATTCTTTATCATGGTCGGGGCCTGATTCTTTGACCAGGGAGTACTGAGGAATTGCATGGTACAGACTCTGAGTCCGTTCCTGCAGGAGGTTTTTGAAATTCTGTCGTGGGACCTTCCGCCTGAGTCTCGTGAGGACCCCGGAAAAGTGCGACTTCACCAATTGAAAAACCTCTCCGTAACCACCATCCAAATAGACCGCACCAATCACAGCCTCATAACAGTCCGCGAGTATCGACGATTTTTCTCTTCCTCCCGATTGGTTCTCGCCCTTTCCGAGAAGAATGAAGCGGCCCAGTCCGATACGTTTCGATGTCCGCGCCAGGGCTTTCTCGTTCACAATCGACGCTCGCATTCGGGTAAGTTCGCCCGCTGATTTGTCAGCGAATCGCTCGATAAGCAAATGGCTTATCACAAAATTCAGGACAGCGTCACCCAGAAACTCAAGCCTCTCGTTTTCAACGAGCTTCGATTGTAGATTCTCATGAGCGTGGGATCTGTGGGTAAGGGCCTGGATTAGAAGGTCAGAATCCCGGAACCGATATGTGATAGCGGCCTGGACGTCTTCCATCCATTTCGACGTCTCTTCGCTTAAAGGGTCCATACAATCACTCTACTTCAAATACCCGCGAGGTCAAGACCAACAAAAAAGGCTAAAGGTCAAAGGTTAAAGGTTAAAGGTTAAAGGCCGAATATGCAGAGCCCAATGTGAAAGGCCCCACGACTCTTTGTCCCTGTTCCTTTTTCCTTGAGCCTTAGGTTCTTGTTCCCAATACCTTGCGCCCCATCACCTCGGTAATGACGACGTCAACTTCGCCAGTTAGTGACGTCTCTCCAGGGTCGATCCACACAGGAATATAGTTTCTCGATACTCCCTTCCGCCGCCCAGCTTCATCCACGGTTGTCTCTTCCTCCAGAACGCCTACCGTACAATCAAGAAAGCGACTGTAAAAGGCCTCCCGTTTCTTCTGTCCCAGTTCCCGAAGGATTGCACAACGCCTCCGGACTTCCCCATTCTCTACCCTGTGGGGTAGATCGAAGGCAACGGTCCCTGGGCGGGGCGAAAAGGGGAAGACATGAAGATAGGCAATAGGAAGTTCCTCAATGAGTCTAACTGTATTTTGAAAATGGCTTTCTCCCTCTCCTGGAAACCCTCCCATAACATCGAGGCCGATAGAGATCGAGGGAATTCTCGTAACAATTTCAAGAACCAGTGCCCGAAAGGCCTCTCGCGTATACCGTCGATTCATGCAAGACAGAATTTCATCGTCCCCGCTCTGGAGGGGAATATGCAGGTGGGGACAGATGACTTTCGATGCGTGCACCGCAGCGAGGAGTTCACCCGTGAAGTCTGTGGGTTCGACCGAACTCACTCGGATCCGGGGAGGGATGTTGGGATTGTCCCCAAGAAGGTCTACAAATTTGGCCAGGGACGTGGCCGGGGAAAGATCGAGGCCATAGTATCCCAGATGAATACCTGTGAGGACGGCTTCCTCGTACCCTCGTGCTCTCAACTGACGAAGCTCATCCAAAGCCTTTTCCGGCGGCAGACTCCGACTTCTCCCCCGGGCGCGAGGAACAATGCAATAGCTACAGTCGTCATCACAGCCGTCCTGTATTTTGAGAAAGGCCCGGCGGCGGCGAGAAAAACCCTGGACATTTGTTTGCTCCAGTGCCCCATTCCCTATCGGTGGGACTCGAACGAGGGGTTTTCTGTCCATCATCAAGCGAGAGACAATAGCGGCAACCTCTCCCTTGGCTTGATTGCCCAATACCCCTGAGACACCGTCCACTCCGCTCACTGTTCGTGGGAAAACCTCTGCGTAACACCCCGTGGCAATGACGACAGCATCGGGGTTTGTTCGGTGAGCCCGGCGAATGAGCTGCCGGGATTGGCAGTCTGACTTTCCCGTAACCGTGCACGTGTTGATGATATAGACGTCCGCTTCCTGGTCAAAGGGAACTTCTCGAAATCCTGAACCCACCAGCTTTTCCCGGATTACTTCGGAGTCGAACTGGTTAACCTTGCACCCTAAGGTTGCTATAGCAACACTTTTGTGACACATTTTTCTGGTCCAAACTAGATTCTGACAATCTCGATATCCCCCCAAACTCCTAGAGCGTCTGCCACGACAACCACGACTCCCATGACACCATCAATCTGCCGAGCACGGGTTAGCCCCTCTTCGATATCATTCTTGGACATTATCGAGTTGCCCACGGCCGTCGCGGCAGCATCAGCGAGAGTTGAAGATTTCGAGACAACACAGACCGCATCGGCTTGTCCAAAACTTCGAGAATGGCCGACAGTGCCAGATGATGTGCAGACGCCGACAGGGGTGTTCTTGGAAGAAATGATAAGACCAATTTTCAAGCTAAAGGGAGACAGTCCTGCGTAAATGGCCACCCGCCGTTTCTTGGATGACCTCATGTAAATATCTCCCCCATTTTCAATGATAACATCTCGCGAATGGTTCAAGAGATCCTCGCCAACAAAATGGGACATCGCCCCTGCAACGCCAGCCATAGGGCCTACACCACATTGTTGGCTCGCCTGAAGCATTTCACGGACGATTTTAGGTGCCAGAGGATCGTCTTGGAGAGGGATGAGAGATTCGCGAAACTGGGAATGCGACCCGATATATGCTTCAATTGAGTGCCGATGCCGAGCCACTGCGTCACGGGTCTCCCTCGATAGCGGTTTTTCTGCCATAACGAAGAGATCCGTCTCCTGAACCGTGACTCGAAAGGCCACGAGATCCTTTGCGGTGACAAGGTTACGGTATTTTCGCTCTCCTATTCCTTCCATGACGACAGTTCACGGGTTTCAGGGATCAGCCGCCGGGTCTCTGTCTCTTTGGACCGACCGAAACAAGGAGCCATCCGGTCAAGCCTGGTCCCTCTGTCCTCCTCTTCACATTGATTCACAGCGTTCATTTCTGCCGATACCAATAATCTGTGTCCTAAACGCTTATTCGCGCCCGTTTCCTGATACCCACGAACTGGGGTTCTAAAATAAAACCTCTTCTGAAAAGAAGAGGCCCTCATCCAGGAGCACTAGCGCGGATTATTCAGGAAGCCCGATTTGGGCGCTGGCAAGGCCAGCAGGGGTGAAGACGACCTCATGTACTTCGAACCCCAATAACGCAGCCAGTGTGCAAAGCGGGCGAGCCCAAAGGGTGAGAGATTTCGTCACCAGAATCGGATCTTCGCCAAAAACAGACTGTCATTCGTGACCGAGTCGAAATACTAAGATAGGTCTTTGATGTTATATATTTTTTCCGTTTTTGATGAAATCTCTCATGAATAATTCGGGCTAGGTAGTCGATTGAAACCAGCTCACATTTGTGGCCCGATCTGCCGGCCTGCCGTAAAAACACTATTTGTCCCCCCGCGGCGGACCAGAAGCCAGGCGCAGGTAGATCTATAACCAAATCTCAATCAGCGCAATCGTCACGCTTCACATCCGGCAAGAATATTGATAGGCATAGAACAGAAGAAAACCCGGTTTCCTTCCGATTCTTCATAAGTGGGCCAGAGCCCCCCTACTATCATCTCAGAGATGTTTTTCAATGAGCCTCTCTGCAATCTGAACCGCATTCAGGGCAGCCCCCTTGCGGATATTGTCTGAGACGATCCACATGTTTATACCGGTCTCTATGGATTCGTCCTCCCGGATTCGACCCACAAAGGTCTCATCCCTGCCGGCAGCATAGATGGCTAAGGGATACTTGAGAAGAGATGGATCGTCCTCGACGACTATCCCAGGAGCTTTCGACAGAAGGTCTCTGATCTCCTGAGGGTTGATCTTCTTCTCCGTCTCGATATTAACCGACTCGGAGTGACTGAAAAAGACAGGCACTCTGACTGTTGTGGCTGTCACGCCGATTGAGTCGTCTTCCATGATCTTCTTGGTCTCGTTGACCATTTTCATCTCTTCTTTGGTATAGCCATTGTCAAGGAATGCGTCGATATGGGGCAAGCAATTGAAGGCAATCTGGTGAGGATAGACACTCACTTCAATCTCCTGTTGATTGAAGATCGCCCGGCTTTGCTGCTCTAATTCGTCGACTGCCTCTCTCCCTGTCCCTGATACGGACTGATACGTTGAAACAATCACCCTTGTGATTTTCACTGCATCGTGGATGGGCTTCAGAACGATCACCAGCTGAATAGTGGAGCAGTTCGGATTGGCAATGATCTTCTTTTTGGTGTACTGACCGATGGCATGCGGGTTGACCTCGGGAACCACCAGAGGAACCTCAGGGTCCATGCGGAAAGCGCTCGTGTTGTCGATGACGACGCATCCTTCCTGTCCGGCAATGGGGGCGAATTTCTCGCTGATCGACCCGCCAGCGGAAAAGAGCCCGATCTCAACGCCTTTGAAAGAGTTCTCGTCAAGTACGTCCACAGTCACCTCTTCTCCATGAAACTCTAGCTTCTGCCCGGCGCTTCGCGTGGATGCCAGGAATTTGATTTCCTTCACTGGAAAATTTCTCTGTTCCAAGACGTTGATCATCTCGTTTCCAACTAAGCCGGTCGCACCAACCACTGCCACACTGTATGATCGGTTGCCCATAGATTCCCTTTCCTCCTATCTCGGCTCGTCGAATTTCAAAAGGACATATGTAATGGCCTCTCCCGCAATGGGTCAGTTCTCAAATCCAGATATGATACCACATTTTCAAATAATTAAAACCCTTCAGGAAATTGCAAAGCAAGGCGTGACGGGTCATTTCTCTTAAGCAGTGAAAAGCCGAAGGGATAGAAATCAATCTTCCTTTGATAATTCCATGTCACAGATAATGGAGCTGAAGCTTTCTGAGTTTTCGAAAAAGAACTTCTAACACTTCCATGTTTCAACACAATTTTGAATTCAGTGGTGAAACCGTCATACTGCCTTCGCTCCCTTGCTCTCCCATCAACCCCTTTCCCTTTGTCGGCGGGAAAGGTGGGGATGGGCCGTTGTCCAAATTCCTTTGCTCGCTTCTTGTGTGATGAAAGCGGGCTTCCACAAAGGCACCAGTTTCTCTCGCCCGCTCCCCTTCGGCCCTGCTCAGGATCGCTCGAGCTCTCAGAGTTCGCAGAGTGAGAAAACTGATGGATCAGGGTTTTGGCCTAATTTTTTGAGAGGAAAAATTAGGCCAAGTCATCTCCTCTGGATTGGCCTCTCACCAATCCAGAGGAAGTTCCCTCTGAGGCTCCGTGTGCTTTGTGAGAAATTCTGGAGACGTTCACTGTGCTTGGATATTCTTGCCCAAAAAATCTTGATTCGCGCTCAGAGCTTCCCTTTCCACTTTCTAGTGAATTGCTGTTCTAAGAACTTAATCAGAAGGTTCTGATGGAATTGTGCAACGGCCCGTCCCCGCCAGGGGCAGGAAGAGAGCCCATGGGAGACGGAGAGAGCGAAGAGAGCTGACCGTCCTATCCAAAAAACCAAAATCCTCTCCCAACATCAGAAAGTTGGAGGTTTCTTGCTTTAGAAACTCAGGAAACTCCTCTTAATAAAATCTTGAATCGAATAGCCAGATGGGGATATACTGTAGCCTCTCGGAAAACCCCACGAACTGTCGGCTAAAAACAACGGTTATTTCCGTACCTTACATCAGAAAAGCCGCAAGGATTAAAGTTATCCAAAAGATACGTTCTGAAACAGAGAGAGGCCCATTCAGTTAGATGCTTATCGAGCAACGATTCTGTGTCAATGCACCCATTCAGAAGGTCTGGGATTTCATACTCGACCCGGAAAAGATTGGTCCCTGCATACCGGGGTGTGAAAACGTCGAGGTCCTCCGGGACAATGTCTATGAGAGTTCTGTGAAAGTCAAAGTGGGCCTCATATCCCTCACGATGAAGTCCAAAACGACGATTACGGAAACAGACCCACCCCGACATCTCAGGTCGGTTACGGAAGGCCAGGATGCCCTCAAGGCCGGGACTTTCCATCAGGAAAGCGTGGTGGATCTCGCCGAGATCTCCCCAAACGAGGTGGAGGTCTCTTACTCAGCAAATACACGGGTTGTTGGAAAGCTTGCCACCTTTGGCGAGAAGATTATGAGGGCAACGGCGAAAAAGCTTGGAGAGCAGTTTGCCAAGAATATCCAAGCGAGACTCGAAGAACCGACGGGCTAGCCTTTCGATTCGAAAACAATCATGACCCGGTCGAATTTCACCACATATGAACGAGCAGCTCGGGATTAGGACGCCGCGAATGCTCAGCTCCTGAACCTGGTTAAGAGACGATAAGGCCATGAGAAATTTTGATTGTGTGTCCCCACAGACCCTGGCAGAGGCCCTGGCCTTTCTTGACCAGTACGGGGAGAACTGCAGAATCATAGCAGGTGGCCAGTCTTTGCTTAACATCCTAAAACAGGGGCTAATCGCCCCAGAGGTCCTAGTGGATATCAAAGGGGTTTCAGAACTCGATTACATTCGGTTCGATGAGGCGGAGGGGCTCAGAATAGGAGCCGTGACAACCCATAGGGCGATTGAGCAGTCAGAAAAGATCAGGGACAAGTACAACGTCTTGTCGGACATGGAGCGACATCTTGCAGGGGTTCAGGTCCGGAACTGGGGAACGATCGGCGGGAATCTCGGTATTGCTGATCCCACCGGCGATCCCGCCCCTCCTCTTATTGCCATGAATGCCGAGGTGAAAATCGCCTCATCCGTGGGAGAGAGAACCGTAGCCCTTGAGGATTTTTTCGTCGATTACTATGAAACCGTGCTCGAGCCGCAAGAGCTGCTGGCCGAGATCAGGGTGCCCCCTATGCCGGACCGGACGGCAGTAAAATACACCAAGTTTCGGAATGTCGAGGGTGATTCGCCCATCGTGGGAGCGGCTGTCCTCATGACCCTCGATGGTAACGGATCCTGCAAAGACATAAGAATCGCCTTAAATGGAGCGGCCCCAACACCGGTGAGAGCAAGAAACGCCGAGGAGATCCTCAGAGGGAAAACTCCCAGTGATCGTCTGATCGAAAAGGCAATGAAAGCGGTGTCTGAGGATATCGATCCGATTCCTGATATTGTGGCCTCGGAGGATTTCAGAGAAAAGGTTGCAGCCGTTCTGGTTAAACGGATGATAAAAGAAGCCTTGGGGGACGTGAAATAAGCCGAAGATTGCGAGCACCAAACGGATCTAAACCGTCACATCCGGTCGGATCCGTCATTCGCCATTCCGGTAACTTTTGGAGATTCGATAACTGGCCCTCTGGTGCGTGGCTTCGGTCTTCATATAGGGTGTCTCTCAGTCGCAAGGAGGAATGGTTCAAGAATGAAGAAAATCATCAATCTATCCATTAACGGCCGGCCCTACGAAGTCGGAATCGATGGGAAGACCACCCTCGTGGAGCTCTTGCGTGACGAGATAGGTTTGACCGGAACCAAACGAGCCTGCAACAGCGGTGCCTGTGGTTCATGTACTGTTCTGGTCGATGGAATGGCCGTCAATTCGTGTTCGGTTCTCGCCGTTCAAGTCCACGGGAGACATATCACGACCATTGAGGGGATTGCCGACGGAGCGAGGCTCCATCCGATCCAGGAGGCTTTTCTGGATCATGGGGGGTTTCAATGCGGTTTTTGCACCCCTGGAATGATTGTGACAGCAAAGGCTCTGTTGGATAAGAATCCCCATCCTTCTCGGCAGGAGATCACGGAGGGGATCGCGGGGAACTTATGCCGATGCACCGGCTATGTGAGAATTATCGATTCAATCGCGCTGGCGGCTCGGAGAATAGAGGAGGCCAGCAAATGAGCGAGTACTCGCATGTTGGTAAGGCTATTCGACGAGTCGATGGGGTAGAGAAAGTCACAGGAGCCGCCAAGTATACCGTCGACATGAAGCCGCCAGGTATGCTCCACGGCAAACTGCTGAGAAGCCCTCATCCTCATGCCAAGATCCTCAATATCGACCTTGGGAAGGCAAAGAAGGTGTCAGGAGTTCACGGGATTATAACAGCAGAAGATACCAAGAAAATTCCATTCAGCAACTGGAGACGCTACCCCCATCTCATGGACGAATATCCGTTGACTCCGGACAAGGCGCGGTTTATTGGAGACGAGATTGCCGCCATTGCCGCCGTGGATGAGGATACGGCCGAAGAAGCGCTGACCCTGATCGATGTGGACTATGAGATCCTTCCGGCCGTTTTTGACCCGGAGGAGGCCATGACGGATGGAGCCCCCCAGATTCATGAAGGACCTACCATCAAGAACAATGTGAGCGAAACTCGCCACATCGAGTTCGGCGATATCGATGAAGCCTTCAAGAGGTGTGACTACATTCGGGAGGATGTCTTCGAGCTTCACCCTGTCTCTCACGCGGCGATGGAACCCCACAATTCTGTCGCGAGTTATGACCTTCAGGGAAGACTTACCCTCTGGACGAGCACCCAAGTTCCGTATTACATTCAAGTCCTTCTTGCTCAAACGCTCGGCATGAAAGAGGGAGATATTCGGGTCATCTTGCCCCATGTTGGCGGCGCATGGGGAGGCAAAATGGAACTTTTCAAGGATCAATATTGCGCTGCTCATCTTTCAATGGTCACAGGAAAGCCGGTAAAAATTGAATACACCCGAGAAGAGGAGTTTGCTTACACACGGCATCGTACAGCGATGAAGTATTTCTTGAAGACGGGGTTCAATGAAGATGGGACCCTGGTCGCAAAAGAGTGCAGGACGGTCCTGGATGGGGGAGCATACAACGCCATGGGCCCGACAGCTCTCTATCTGACGGGTTTTTTTCAGAACTTTCCCTACACGATTCCGAACTACCGGTACGATGGATTTCACGTCCATACAAACAAATCTCCCTCGTCGGCCATGAGGGGTTTTGGTGGCCCCCAGGCAGAGTTCACCTGTGACTCACAGATCGATATGATCGCTGAACAGTTGGGCATGGACCCGGCGGAAATCCGCTTGAAAAATGGAATGGAACCCGGGCATGAGATTGTGGGTTACTGCAAGGTCGCAAGCTGCGGATTCAAAGAATGTGTGGACCTGGCCATGAAGAGCACCACATGGAAGGAAAAGCGGGGAAGACTCCCAAAGGGACGTGGCATCGGCATGGGATGCTATGGATTCATGTCGGGCGGGGTTTTTAACTGGTTCAATACGCCTTATGCTTTTTCAGCCGCCATGGTCCGTATTAACCAAGACGGCATGGTGGATGTATATGTAGGTTCTGCGGAAATAGGGCAGGGATCAGATACCGTGATGGCCCAGATTGCCGCCGAGGAACTCGGGGTTTCCATGGACTGTGTTCGGGTTATCTCCGGGGACAGTACAGTATGTCCCCCTGATCTGGGAGCCTGGGGAAGCCGGCAGACCCTGATGACCGGTAATGCCGTCAAGATGGCGGCCTCGGAGGCGAAAGGGAAACTCCTTGAGGCGGCTGCCGGGATGATGGGTCCCAATATCGTTTATGCTCTCGATGCCAAGGATGAAAAGATCTTCCTGAAGGAGCGGCCCGACCGGTCGGTTCCCTATCAGGACGTTGTGAAGGTGGCCGTCAGGGCGAATGGAGGACAGGCGATTCTTGGCCGAGGGCACTACACGCCTCACGGGAAGGGTATGGTGTCACCCGCCTTTGCTTTCGGCGCTCAGGTCGCAGAGGTGGAGGTCGACGAGGAGACCGGCAAAGTCACACTAATTCAGGTCACTACGGCTCATGACTGTGGACAGGTCATCAACAGAACTGGCGTTGAGGGACAGCTTGAGGGAGCTTTTGTGATGGGCCAAGGCTATACACTCTCAGAGAACCTCATCACTGACGAGGGTAAAGTTCTAAACCCCTCTTTTGTAGATTATAAGCTCATGCGGGCTCCTGACGTACCTGAGAACTTCAACTCACTCCTTGTAGAAACATATGAGCCGGAAGGGCCTTTTGGTGCCAAAGAGGCAGGAGAAGGTCTCACGAATCCCAATGCGGGATGTATTGCCAATGCCATTTACGATGCCGTTGGGGTGAGAATCTATGATCTTCCAATCACCCCTGAGAAAATTCTGAAAGTGTTGGAGGAGAAGAAAAAAGGTGGAAAGAAAAAGAGGGAATAACCCGGGAATCGAACCACTCCGGGACTAATCGTTTTTCCAAGTCTCTCTTACGTCGTTTTTTTCCTTTACTCTCAGAACCTCCTTTTCCAGCTCTCCCGTATCCTTTTTCACAGTTTCTCCGGTGTGCAAAGGCTCTTTGAATCGGCGGCTGCCCTGCCGCATCCCCGACAAACAAACTTGGCGTCCTTGATCAGTTCCTTGTATTTCTCGAAATCTGCTTCGAGGTTCAATAGCAGGCAGAGGTGGTCCTCGTGACCTGGATGGGGCATCGATACATCTTTCATCGGTTGTTCTTCTCCTTTTACTCCAGCTACCGGCTGTCAGCCCTCGGCGGTCAGGTCTGACCCTGTCGTGAAAATCGTTTCTGCCCCACTCTAATGGCTGAGGCTTTTATCTCTCGGACCGTTCTCCGGGGTGGGAGAAGTCGGGGGCTTCCCCTTCCCCGGGGTGAGGTTTATTCCGTGGCGTTCGGTGTGCTCTTTGGCAAAAAACGAGTTGTGTATACCCGTGGTTTCTAGACCGGCTTTTTCAGCGCCAAGGTATCCTCGGTAGGTCCTGGAAAAGCACAGGTAGTAGTGGCGACCTCGAAATAGGGAACATTCTCGGCAGAGTTGCTCAGAAAAAACACACCGCATCTTTTGTTTGGCCATGTGCTCTCTCTACATTGAAAACCCTCAACCCGTGGTGGGAGAGGACTTCTCTGTAATAGAAGCAAATCTAGCATGAATAACGAAAGGAGATCAACAGGCTGAGGCCTTACAAATTTCCGGCGAAATCGGAAAAGAATTTCAAGAACATCGGGATCATGATTGCAGCTAGGATCAACCCTAAGAACACAATGACGAGAATAGGCAAGAAAACCGCAAAGACGGCTCGTCCTGTCGTTATGTCGTGACTTTCCCTAAGGCCGATAATCTCAATGACCAGAGACCATATCCCCCCGACCAATCCTCCCAGAAGGGGGATGATCGCTAACATCTGGGTACTCATTGCATATGCAATAACCCTGAAAGTCGCCTCAAAACCCCTGCGGTTTCCCCGCACGATCATGAGACTTACGTGGAGAACCCCGCTACCGATAAAGACTCCGATTATTGTTATGATGGGGAGCCCGATGGCTGAACCGATCATTAGGGGGACATTGACAGTGCCAAAACCTTCAGCGCTGAAAACGGAGCCGAGAAAATACATCATCAGGAACTGATAGATAAGGCCGAACACCCCCCCCAAAACCCCCATGAGAAGTGCAAAAACCAGAGGCCGACCCAAGCCCCCTCCAACAGGCATTCTGGAGAAAAAGCCGGCTGGCCGAAACAAGACCTCCCACATGGTTCCGAAAAAAGCCCTCATGAAACCCAGGTTTTCCATGTCTTCCCACGAACAGTAGGATTCTTGAGAGATCTCTTCAGTTTCGGGTCCAATAGGCTCATGGGGTGTTACATCCGGTCTTGGAGGGACTGCCGTGCGTTCCTCAGGAAACACGCGCTCAATCCGCACTCTCGCACCGATTTCCTCTAAGCGCTGGAGAAGCGCATTCGCCTTTTCGATAGAGAGTCCCTTCTTAACGGCCACCGGAGCTCTCTTGAGGAGAGTTTCCGCTTGCGCGGCCGTTAGTCCGAACCGTTGCTGAAGTCCTGTGACTAGCTCACCACGGGAAGCCTCTCTCACAGGGCCCAAAAGGACGACGCGGCACGTTGGTTCGCCATATGCTGATCTTTCCACTTTGGTTCTCCTCTAGTGAGAAGTTCCCTTTGTAATAATACAAAAATGCATCTTTGACAACTTTTTTCCTAAGAGATGGGGGAAATTTGATGTGATTCCTCGCCTTTTTTGTATCTGACCAGCCGCCTCCATTGGACGATCGCTCTTACGGCTGTGCAATTCCAGATTTAGGTATGGTCTGACTATTCGCCTCTCGTTTCATCCTCAGCCTTTTTGAGATGAGTGACAAAACGCCTGAGTCTTCATAGTAGAAGGAGTCCTTCAATGTGGACCACCCCATTGACACCCCAAAATGGGATTTCTATAATCTAATCGCTTTTGATACTAACGATTTGGGCCTGCCTCTGGTCGCCCGAGATCAAAGGCGGTTGAGCGCATACGGAGGGGGCGGACGACTGATGATAGCATTTTGCCTAAGGGGTGAGTTACATTATAGAGCGGTCTTGGACCACACCTACTCTGTCTGGTAAGGGAGATGAAGATGTATCGCTTTTTTTCGCTGGTGGTCAAGGTGGTGCTTGTGTCATTCATTATCGTAGGGTGCTCCCTGCCTGCACGACTCACGGGAAGGCCAGAAGGGCTTGCCCGACTTGAAAGGAGGCACGGGAAACTGTCGCCAGGAGAAATCGTCGAGCTGGATGGCCAGTTGCTCATTGAATTTGAGGCTCTCCTTGAGCGGTTGGATGATAAAAGGATTGTCTACGTTGGCGAGACCCATAATGAAATGGACCATCACGAGGTTCAACTGGAGATACTCAGGGGCCTCTATGGGAGAGATCCACGGCTCGTGATTGGTATGGAGATGTTTGAGAGGCCCTTTCAAGGCGTCCTCGACCGATGGATTGACGGGGCGATTGACCAAAGGACGTTTCTCAGGGAATCGGAATGGTTTTCGCGGTGGAAGTTCGATTTTTCCTATTATGAGAGAATACTCAGTTTTGCTCGAAAAAACAAAATCAAAATTCTGGCTCTGAATGCCCCTCGTGAGGTGGTAGACAAAGTTGGAGATTTCGGGATAAAAGCCCTATCTCGAGAAGAGAAGGCCCTGATCGCCGCCATCGACACGTCAGACCCTCGGCACCGAAGGTACATACGGAAGGTGTTTGATGCCCATGAGAAAACATCAGGAGGGAGTTTTGAGCGTTTCTATGAAGCTCAATGTGTGTGGGACGATACCATGGCAGAGACCATATCAGATTTTGTAACGAGCCGGGATGGAGAGGACAAAAAAATCATTGTCTTTTCTGGGTCTGGGCACATAGTCCACAAGTTTGGAATCCCGGAGAGGGCTTTTCGGCGGACCGGTCTTCCCTATGCCACTATTCTTCCTTCAAGGCTCAAAAAGATACCCAAGAAGCTCTACGACGAGAAAGAGCCTTCCCTTGTCATCGCAGACTTTCTCTGGCTAACAGAGGGCTCATTGCTCAAGAAGGCTCGGTTAGGGGTAGTGGCTGAGAACAGCTTGGCGCCGGAAAAGGGTGTAGTGATCAGGACAGTTGTAAAGGGCTCTTCCGCGGATAAGGCTGGCATTCAGCCTGGGGACACCATTGTTGCCATCGATGAGGGGACCATTGATGATATGGTGGACCTTCGTCTCGCCCTATCTGAGAAAGAGCCAGGAACTGTGAGCCGAGTCATCTTTTTCCGAGATGATGTGAGAGAGGAAGCAGAGGTAACATTTATCAAATCAGGGTTTCATTAGATTATCTTCCCCGTGGCTCTTCCTCAGTCGACTCATTTCGCACTTTTCTCTTAGACGTTTCGGTTCGTAGGCGTAAGCCCCATGCGATCCCTGACTTCGTCCATCACCCCTGACGCTATTTCCCGACAGCGATCTGCTCCCCCAGTGAGATTCTCTTTGACACGGCCGATGTTGCGCTGAAGGTCTGCAGCCCTTTCTTGGATAGGCTTTAGATGAGCAACCATGTTCTTCCAAAGAATTTTCTTACAGTCGATGCAACCGATGGCAGCTGTTCGGCAATCGTGGGCAATTTGTCTGACCTCCTCAGGACTTGAGAATGCACGATGGAGGCTGTAAATGTTACATTTCCGTGGATTGCCCGGATCGTGACGGCGTACCCGATTGACGTCGGTGACAGCGATTCTGAGCTTTTCCCAGATAGCCTCAGGGGACTCGAGCAGCCCGATGGTGTTGTTCATACTCTTGGACATCTTGCTCTTCCCATCTAACCCGAGAATCTTTGGCGCTTTCGATTCAAGCACTACAGGTTCTGGGAAAACGTGTCCGAATCGAGCATTGAATTTCCGAGCAATCTCCCGAGTGAGCTCAACATGCTGGTACTGGTCCTTTCCCACGGGCACGTACCCAGCCTTGTAAATCAAGATATCTGCCGCCTGTAGCACGGGATAGTCTAAAAGCCCCATGTTGATATTCTTCCGATGTTGCTTCCCTTTCTGTTTGAATTGGGTCATTCTCTCTAGATCGCCAATGGGGGTCAGGCAGTTGAATACCCAGGTCAACTCCGTGTGTTCCGGGATGTGAGATTGAACAAAAAGAGTACATTTGTCCCGAGTCAGACCACAGGCAATGCAGATCAGTGCTGTGTCAAGGATCTTCTGCTGCATCAGGGGAGGCTCATAATCTATGGTGACGGCATGGTAGTCGACAATGCAATAAATGCAGTCGTATTCCTCGGTGAGTTTCACCCAGTTCTGTATGGCTCCTAAATAGTTTCCAATATGAACGTCACCGGTGGGTTGAATCCCGCTAAAAATCCTCTTCGGTTTGGTATCAATCGTCATGACGACCAGCCTCCTCAGAAAGTGGCAGAAAAAACTGGGTTCTGCACGCTTGAATCGACAGGTTCGAAGGTGCTGCACCCCGTTTCTATTTTCGTGTCTGTACCATTGCCTCTGTGAAAAGGAACACAATAAGAAAAGCCATGGGCATTGCCCATGGCCGCTCCCTGAATCCTATCCGGTTTTTATCTGTCCAGGAGGATCTGGGCCTGAGTCCAAGATTTTGCCATACCACCAAAATAACGTCGAATTCTTCACGTCAGTCTATCTCCATCCATAGCAGCAGGATAGGGTAAACACTCTACACGTTGTCAGAGAAAATGTCAATTCTGAGGCTTGCGGAGTCTCCTCAAAGAATCAGCGTAGAATCACGCAAAGTTAATGAGCACGGGCGAAGAACTGGAATGTCAAATGACAAAGGCTGAAATCCAAACGAATGTCAACGCTCACATGACAAAGCAGGAATAACGGTTGACAGGATCGGTGGCTGATCGATGTGTTATCCATATAACTAATTAATTGTTAGAGGTATTTCAATTTGTTGACATTTAGGCGTTGGGATTTGATTTGATATTTGAATAAGGCCACAGGCTGACCCTATCCCTTCCAACCGGACTTTCCTGACACGAGGCCCTTGAACCGTTCACGAATTCTTCTGTCAACATCCTCGGACAGAAATACTGCGGGGTTATCTCGGGTAAGAATTGTCCTCGCTTCATGAAGGGCACGGGTGCTCGCGTCGGGTCGTCCATTATCCTCCCAGGCTTGCCGGGTCTCACGAGTCGCCACCCTGGGGAGTAAAGCGGTCGTTCGCATATGCGCTGTGGTGTGCCTTTTATCCATATAGGTGCCACCCGGCCCAATCTCTTCGATCAAATCTAGAGAGAGGTTTTCCTCGCTGAACTCTATTCCCCGGTCGAGACGTTTTAGCATTAGGGCGATCTCGTTATCAATGACCGCCTTGCTGAAGTCAAAGGCCATCATTCCGCCCAGAAGCCCTCCCATATTGAGCATATCCGCCCCCGCAAGAAGTGCTGCCGTGGTGTTCATGCCGGTTTCGTATCCGGATTGGGCGTCGTTGGTGTGGGCGTTGGTCAGCCCAATGTAGCCACCTGACGGAACCCCGTAGAACCGGGCCATCTGGCTGTGGGCCATCTGCAGGATCCCCGTTTCGATTGCGCCTGGCGCATAGTTACCCGTGCGCAGGTCTGCCACGGTGGAGAGAACGGAATAGATGAGCGGAGTTCCTGGGTGGACCATCTGCATGAGTGCACCCAAGGCCAGGAATTCAGCGTTGCCCAGTGTCAGTGTTCCGGTTAAGGTCATAGGCGCTGTCATGCCGGCATTCGGCGCAATGGTTCCATACACAGGCAATCCGTTCTTAGTGAGGTGTAGCAGTGCTTCCGTCGATTCAACATCCATTGTCAGGGGCGAGATCATAGGGCAATAGTGATGGTTAATGATAGGTCGCCTTCTGTAGATTTCTTCTCCCCCTGAAATGATGGCGCCCAGTTCAAGCACCACGAGAAGCTCCTTCAGGTTTGGCGTGTTACTGCGAATGGGTTTAAGGCAATTCTTCAGGGCCGGATAGAAACGTGAAAGGCTGAACTGGCCCTCGGGAGCATCATCGGCGAGGGTTGATATGGAGAACACATCGAACCCTGGTAGTTCGTTGATAAGGAAGGCAATGTTTGCAATGTCTGTGGATGTAGCGCGCCTCACCTCACCCGTCTCGGGATCGACGATATCGGGAACGGAGCTCCCCGTTACCATCACAGGCCTATCCCCTGGGATCGTCCTGTCAAATTTCGGATCACGGCCCCTGAATGTGAAGGTGGGCACGAAGGCCTTCTGGTACTCTTCAACCACGGCCCGGGGAAGCCTGACGGTTAGGGTTTCGGGATCCCCGTTGCCGCCGTGGGTGTTGTAAATGTGTCGTGCCTTCTCATTCCGGACGAGGATGCCCACGTTTTCGAGGATTTCCAGAGATCCGTCGTGAACCCTCTCAACTTCTCGAGGACTCAGGAGTTCTGTGAGCGCCATGCCAGCTCCTTTTTTTCAGCCCCACGCCAAGTAATTTGAGAGGGCAGGAACCCCCCCGAACTGATCGATTTCACAGCGTGTTTCTTGAAGCGAGGCCTACCGAGTCAATCTCATTATAATGCCCGCAATAGGGGGGACCCCCTGTCTCGTTAGGACGANNCGAAAGGCCCATTTCCGCCTCCTCACGACTCAGAACTAGGGGCGGGCTTATGCGAATGCTACTGGTACCGCATTCGAGGAGGAGCAATCCCCTCTGATGGGCCTTTTTGATGATGTCGTTTCGCTTCTCAGAGTCGATGGTTTTCGTACGTTTGTCCGTCACAATTTCGATGCCGATCATTAGCCCTTTTCCCCGGACGTCCCCGATGATCTCATAGTGATCTTTCAACTGTTCCAACTGAGCCAGCATCCACGCGCCAACCTGGGCAGCATTGTCGATAAGTCCATTTTGCAAGAGTTCAATTGTCTCGAGGGCTGCCGCACAGGAGAGAGGGTTTCCCCCAAAGGTAGTGCCGTGAGCTCCGGGTTCCCAAGTCAGGACGTCGTCCCTAGCCACCATGATTCCCAGAGGCAATCCTGATGCGATTCCCTTGGCCAGAGAGATTATGTCAGGCTCGATCTGCCAGTGGTCAACGGCAAAGAACCTGCCCGTTCGGCCTGACCCTGACTGGATCTCGTCGGCAACGAGGAGGATTTCATACTCCTGGGTAAGCGTCCTCAGGGCAGGCAAGAATTCAGGCGGAGGAACGATGTAGCCTCCTTCACCCTGAATCGGTTCGACGATGACAGCAGCAACGTCTTCTGGTGCGACGATTTTTTGAAAAACAACCTCTTTGATGTAGGAAACGCAATAGATCCCGCAATCACCATGGCTCAGCTTGAAGGGGCATCGATAACAATAGGGATAATGGGCGAAGTAGACTTCGGGCAGCATGGGCCCCATGAATTTTCTGTGAGTGATCTTGCTGGCGCTCAGAGACATCGCTCCAAAAGTTCTCCCGTGGAAAGAGCCTATGAAAGAGATCAATCCGGGCCTTCGTGTCTTGTGCCTCGCTGCCTTTACCGCGGCTTCGATGACCTCTGTTCCTGAGTTTCCAAGAAAAATCCGCTTTTGGCTATTTCCCGGAGCTCGGCCTGAGATTTTCTCGGCCAAACGAATCTCTGCATCGAAAAAGAAAGTGGGTCCCACGTGTAAGAATTTCTTCAACTGTCTCTCCACCGCTTGGATTACCCTGGGATGGCAGGACCCGGTATTGAGAACCGCAATGCCTCCGATGAAGTCAAGGAAGCAATTCCCGTCCACGTCTTGTATGAATGCCCCCTCCGCCTTCTCAGCGACAAAGTCGAATGTAAATGGACCCTGGGGGTAACGATATCGTTTGTTCTCCTCCAACAGGCGGCTCGCACGAGGGCCTGGAAGCTCCGTTTTGATCAGGGCTTTTCTGTTCATTGCTCATCCTTCCCATGTGGTCTAGAATTTGAAGAGATCTCACTACTATACGCCACCTTGATGGGACTTTGTCAAAAAAATATGAGCAAGAAACATGTCCAGGACCGCTCAAGGGGAAAAGAAGCTCTGAGCGCGAATCAAGATTTTTTCGCTAGGAATATCCTAGCACACTGGACGTTTCCACAATTTCTCACAGAGCACACAGAGCCTCAGAGGGAACTTCCTCTGGATTGGTGAGAGGCCAATCCAGAGGA
>JABAOH010011417.1_pt1 | contig 26513 bp, 23 predicted proteins | sample 7062181 | NCBI WGS metagenome assembly JABAOH01 (sample SAMN14538630, study PRJNA623070) | marine sediment metagenome | biome: marine biome [ENVO:00000428]; feature: marine pelagic biome [ENVO:01000023]; material: deep marine sediment [ENVO:00002113]; isolation source: pool of 5 deep marine... | reverse complement strand
CGTGCAGGCGTTCCGCAACTTGTTGGCCGATCCGCAGGTAAGGTGCCAACTGCGGGAATTCGGTTTTCATGTCCCCGAAAGTGCCAAGGGCACTTAAGGGGGTACTTGGTGGCCGACCTGGGCCGGAAGCTTCATGAGAAACAGCATACGAATGCAGCGTAGGAGTTTGGTCTACGCAAAAAAATTCTTGGCGCCAGGAACAGGATGGTGATCCTGTTTCATCCGGTCTTTCCCGTCACAATTTCGTTTGCCGCGATCCGATTTCGGTGTGGTCTTCTTGAGAGCCGGGGTGGGGGTCGGCAGTATCGACGTCGTGGCCCGGTGATCCGGCCTACGCTCTGACGACAATTTCGCCGCGGCCACCTTCGAGAAAATCGCCGTGGTAGTTTACGTAGGAAGCGTCCAGCAGCTGGTCGTCGACGGCAAAGCCGTGCTGTCTTAACTGCAACAAGGCCAGCCGCAGGTAGAGCGGCTGGTAGGTCGTGCCGCGGCGAAAGGTGAGCAGCAGCGGGGGTTCGTCGCCAAACAAGCCGATCGTGCCCCGGCGCATGCCGGCCCCCGGCCGGATGCCCGCGCTACCCAAGACGTACAGGTTGCCCGCGATCATGTTGAAACCGACCATGTCGCCGCACGCCCCGCCGACCGCGATCAGGCCCCGCCGCATCGTATGTCCCAGTTCATTGCCCACGTCGCCATCGACCAGGATCACACCGGCCGTCATGCCCCGGGCGCTGCCCCGATAGGCGGCCCCGACCAGGTGTCCGGCCGAGCCGTGGATGTGGATCAGGCCCCCGCGCATTTCGGCACCCGCCCAGCCACCCGCGTCGCCGTGGCAGTGGATCGTGCCGCCCCGCATCTCGCTACCCAGGTGCCGACCGGCGTGTCCCTCAATCCGAATCTGCCCCTCGACCATCCCCGCTCCGATCCAGTGGACGCCGGCCAGGTCCCCCTCCAGCTGGAAACAACCGTCCCCCGGCTCGCCCGACACATCAAAAAAGTCCGCCAAGGCGGCCTTGCGGTTGCCGTGAAAAATCTCAAACCGCTCGATCTCCGCCAGCGACTGGCCCCGGACCTTGTCGGGGGTCAGCCCCTCGATTTCGACCGGGATGCTGGTCTGACCGGTGTAGGACAGTTTCAAAGCCATGCCTGCCGCCAGGACTTAAGCAAGAGGATGCGGGCCGGAGAAGATCCCCCGGGCACCGGGTGCTGTTACAATAATCGAAAGCAGACGGGCTGAACACGGGAGAGGGCGGAAAGCGGTTATGAAAGCGGGAATTGTGCTGTGTGGCGGGAAAAGCTCGCGGATGGGCCTGCCCAAGGCGTGGCTGCCGTTCGGCCCGGAAACGATGTTACAGCGGATCGTCCACCGCCTCCGACCCGCGGTCGATCGGATGATCGTCGTTGCCGCGGCCGGCCAAAAGCTGCCCGCCCTGGCCGCCGAGGTGACGGTCGTGCGGGACCAGCGGCCCGAACGGGGTCCTTTGGAGGGGCTGGCCACCGGGCTGGCCGCCTGCAGTCCGGAAGTGGAGGCCGCCTATGCGACCAGCTGCGACGTGCCGTTTCTGGTTGCCGCATTCCCCCGCCGGCTGTTCGAGTTGATCGGCCAGCATCAGATTGCGGTGCCGTTTGACGGCCGCTATCACCATCCCCTGGCCGCTGTCTACCGGACCACCGTCCGGCCGCAGATCGAAGACCTGCTGGGGCAAGACAAGTTGCGGCCGGCATTCCTCTTCGACCTGGCCGACACGCTGCGGGTCGCGCCAGCGGCATGGTCCGACGTGGACCCCCACGGGGCCACCCTTCAAAACCTGAACCGGCCGGAGGACTACCTGCAGGCGATGCAGCAGGCCGGTTTTGAGGTTCCGCCGGACATCGCCCGGCAGCTGGCCTAACCCCGATACCGTTGAAGCGCATGCCGTCGCGCTGGCGACTCGATTTTGCGGGGGCATTTCGGACCTGGCGGTGCCGCGTGAGGCGGTTGCCTGTCGCCGCTGCGCGGGTGGCGACCAGACCGGTCATCCAGGAAACGGTATGGGGCCTGGCCGGCCACGGTCTTTGTTTTCCGCCGCCAGCTTGTTTCCGGTGTACTGCGCCGCGCGGCAACGTTAGAATGTGCTCGAACCTCTCACACCCGGCATGATGTGACTGGGGCAACCCCTCTGGACGCTCAGCCTAACGCGACACCACGACCATGAGCAAAGACAACAAACCGAGCGCGGTGGAAGGGTTCAAGGCGGACAGCAATTATTTGCGCGGCGAGATCGCGGCCGAGCTGGCTGACGGGAATGCGTTTTTTGGCAAAGGCAGCATCCAGCTGCTCAAGCATCACGGCACCTACCAGCAGGACAATCGTGACCAGCGCAAGGCGGCTCGTGCCGATGGACGCGGCAAAGCGTACAGCATGATGGTCCGCACCAAGATCCCGGGCGGGAGGCTGACGGCGGATCAGTTGCTGGCCGAGCTGGACTTGTGCGACGAACTGGGAGACACAACGCTGCGGGTCACGACACGACAAGGCCTGCAATTGCATGGCGTGGTGAAGGGCGACCTGCAGCACGTCATCCAGCGGATCAACCAGGTACAGCTGAGCACACTGGGCGCCTGCGGCGACGTCAATCGCAACGTGATGTGTTGCCCGGCGCCGTACCACAACGATCCGGTCCACGCAGAGCTGCAGGCCCTGGCGGACCGGCTGGCGGATTACTTCGCCCCCCACACCCCGGCTTACCACGAGATCTGGCTGGCCGACGGCGACGGCAGCGAACCGCAACTGGTTGGCGGCGGTTGTGAAGAGGTGGAGCCGATCTACGGCAAACTCTACATGCCGCGCAAATTCAAAATGGGTATTGCCCTGCCAGGTGACAATTGCATTGATGCCTACTCTCAGGATTTGGGGCTCTTGGCCGTCTGCCGCGATTTTGAAATCGCCGGTTACAACGTGCTGGTCGGTGGCGGGTTTGGTGTCACGCCCAGTGCCGAGAAAACGTTTCCGGCCGTGGCCAAACGGATGGCGTACGTGCCGGCCGATCGGGTGCGCGACGTGGCCGAAGCGGTCGTCAAGGTCCAGCGCGACTTCGGGAACCGCTCGGATCGCAAGGTCGCTCGGCTCAAGTACCTCATCGCCAACTGGGGCATCGACAAATTCAAAAGCAAGGTCGAGGAATATTTCGGTGGTCCGCTGGACGAGCCCGTGGCGGAAGAGGTGTGGGGATACGAAGATCACCTGGGCTGGACCGATCAGGGGGATGGCCGCTGGTTTTACGGACTGAACGTGGAAAACGGGCGCATCAAGGACGAAGGGTCGTTTCGGTTGAAGAGCGCCCTCCGGGAAATCTGCAGCCAGCTCGCCCCCCGCATTCGCCTCACGGCTCATCAAAGCATCCTGTTTACCGACCTGGCTGAAGGGCAGCGGGCGGGGCTGGAGCAGATCCTCCGCACGCACGGCGTCCCGCTGCTGGATCAGATCTCCGCCGCGCGACGCTGGTCGATGGCCTGCCCCGCCATGCCGACCTGCGGGTTGGCGGTCACCGAAAGCGAACGGGTCCTGCCGGGGATCATCGACCAGCTGGAGCGGGAACTGGCCAAACTGGGCCTGTCCGACGAGGTATTTACGATCCGCATGACCGGATGCCCCAACGGCTGCGCACGACCCTACAACGCCGATGTGGGTCTGGTGGGCAAGACGTTGGGCAAATACACGATCCTCGTCGGGGGTCGTCGGCTGGGGGATCGGCTGAACTTCATTTACAAGGATGTCGTACCCGCCGAGGAAGTGGTCCTGAGCCTCGTTCCCCTGCTGATCTACTTCAAGCAGGACCGCCAGGAGGCCGAAACGTTTGGCGACTTTTGTCACCGCAAGGGGAAGGAGGACCTGGAAGCCTGGGCCGCCCAACGGGAGTCCCGAACGTAGGGGTGCATCTGGCGATCCAAGTTCTTCATGCGAGCATGCCGAACAAAGCCTGCAGCATCACCCAGGGACGCCGATTCGGCAACCGCCATTCCAGCCCCGCTGCTCGGCATGCTTTTTCCTCCTGGGCGAACACCTTAGCGGCTTGCAGCACCCGAAAGGGTGATGAAAAGGGTTTAGCACAGAAGGGAACCATGCAAACAAAGCTGGACAAGACAAGCCAGCAGCAATCTTTGGGGGGGCTGGATTGACACGGTCGACGGGGTACCGATCCGCCAGGCGGCTGCTCGACCATCGTCACCGCCTCACGTCCATCCTGTCCATCTTGTAGATCCTGTCGAAATGTTCTTTGGTTGCGGCCGGCAGCCGCGCTGTCTTCAGCCTGCTGGGCCGTGAGCTGAAGTCCCAGATCGTTATGANNGCTGCCTTCGGCCTGCTGGGCCGTGAGCTGAAGTCCCAGATCGTTATGAAAAAGGTCTCCTGCCAGCATGGTCAGCAGGCCACCCTGCCCGTGACGCTTGATATTTCTGGGGGACCTCGATTTCGCTACGGGGGGGTATCCGTTTGGCTGTCGCCGGTATTTGCATCGTCCGCCGCCGGTTTCTCAGGATCTTCTTCCTCGATATTCTGCAGCTCGCGCCACGGCTGTTCGGCCTGGTACGACTCCAGTTCCTTGGCCAACTGTTCTCTGATTTCACCTTCGCCCAGGTCGAGGGCCTTTTGCGACCACTTGACCGCGGTTTTGAAGTCCCCCCCTTCGGCGTAAGCGGCTGCCAGCGTACTGAGGATATGAGCTTCCTTGTATTCGGTCACTTCCGAGGCGGCCTTGGCCAGTTCCAGGGCCCGCTGGCCGTTGCGCAGCTTCTTTTCCGGCGAGGTTGCCAGGACCCAGGCCAGATTGTTTAACACGGCGCTGTCCTTCGGTTGGATCTTCAATGCCCGTTCGTAGTCGCGAATTGCCTCGGCTTGCCGTCCCATGCTTAACAAGATGTCAGCACGAGCCCGGTAGACTTCAAAAATGTCCGGTTCGCGTTCCGCAATACGGTCCAAGATGACCAGGGCCTCGCGTGGCTGGCCCAGGGACTGCTGCAAGCCGGCCAACGTGAACAACAGGTCGACGTTGTCGGGTGCCGCTTTCAGTGCGCGTTGGATGGCGGCAATCGCCTCGTCGTCGCGATCCAACGCGACCAGCAGGGCGGCGCGCATGCGGATGGCGGGCAGCAAGTCGGCATTCACGACAAGGATCCTTTCCACATCTTCCAGCGCCGCGTCGAGGTTTTTGTCCTGCTGATGAATTTGTGCGCGCAGCAGTCTCCAGCTCAGATTATCCGAGTTCAGCTCGATGGCCCGGTTGATATCGGCCAGTGCTTTTCCCAGTTCGCCCTGCAGAGTGTGGATGCGGGCCCGGTGGGCGTATGCGGAACCTTCCTTGGGAGCCAGTTCGACCGCCTTGTCCAACTGCACCTTGGCCTCGTCCAGTTTTCCAGTCAGCAGCAGGTCGATAGCCAGCACTTCGTGCGTCTTGGCATGCTCCGGCTCGACCTCCAAGGCCTTACGAAAATCGGCCAGCGCTTTTTCGTGTTCGTTGATGGCCATGTAGTGCAAGCCACGAGCGCGCAGTGCCTGTACATTGTCCGGCACCAACTGCAGCGCTTGGTTCAGATAAACGAGTTTTTGGTCGTTATCCGTCTCCACTTCGCCCAGCAGGGCCAGGGCGTCGGCTTTTAGCCCGATGTCTTCGCCCGATTTTTCCACAGCTTTTTTCAGCGCTTGCCGCGACTTTTCCCGATCCCCGCCCGGCAAGGCCTGAATGCGGCCAATCAACAATTGGGCTTCGGCAATGTCTTCGTTTTTGCCAACCACCTCTTCCAGATCGACCAGCGCGATCCGAGCTATTCGGGGCCAGTTGGGGTCGGGCGTATCGCGATCGAAAATTTCATGCGCCAGCCGGCTGGCTCGTTCCAGCCGCGCCGCGACGATCAGCTGCTGAGCAAACTCCTGGTTCTGATCGTCCAACCCCAGTTCGATCGCCTTCGTGCACAGGTTGATCACCTGCGAGAGATCTTTGAACTGCTTGGCGGCCACCTTCAAGCGGGTTGCCTCATCCAGCAAAACCTGGCCGGGGAATTCGTCGTCTTCGATTTCCGCTAACTCGCCGTTTAACTGGTCGGCAGGTAAAGGCAGTTCGGTCGGTTCGGCGGGCGGGGACGGGCTCGCATCGTCCAGCGAGCCAGGGTTGCCAGGCGGCTTCGGTTCCCTGGAAGGGTCCTCTGCTGCGGGCGGGGCTTCGTCCACAACGGGGCGGGCCGGATCTTCCGCCGCCGCTCGCGACAAGGGCCCCAGCGGAAGGGACAGCAACAACAGCAGGACCAGCAGGGCGGTAAGACCTTGGCGAGCAATCATGGCAGTTTCTGTCCGGTTTTTTCGCGTGAAACCGGGGCACCCCTGCCCCGACCCCCTATTATGGCAAAATGGCCAAAGTCGCACCATCGGAGCGCGGAGTCCTTTCGCAGCCTCGGCAGGCTCACGTGATCGGCATACTCAGGCTGCCCTTCACGAAAAAAGAGGGCCACGTTTGCACCAACCACGGGATAGCCGCGCGGCTGATAACGGCTGGGACGTGCGTGGGCCACCGGCCAGCCTGCCCCGCCGATCGTGGATTGGCAACCGCCCTCGCGGTCCTTTTTTCTCCCCAAAGACCATGCCCTGTGGGTACTCCATTTGGAACTTTTCTCCCAGCCATCCGGCTGCACGTTTTCAGCCAGCATCTTCGTGTCGCCTGGCTGGACCAGATCCTCGAGTTTCCCCCCAGCCTTTCTTCACGCCCTGGCGGTGATCGTGGAACGAGGCGCACTGGGCCACGTTCGGAGGGTCTCGATCCACCTGCCGGCCCCTGCGCGACCCTGCAATACTTCCCGCTCAAAGGGGTGCCGGGATATCGCGGCGGTGAAAGACAACGGCCGCCGCCAGGTAACAGACGGCGGCACCGCCCAGTAAGAGGCCGTTGTATTTGAGCGACAGCCACCAGACGTCGTTAGGGGGTGCCTGCATTGCCTCGACGGCAATCACTTGTGGCCAGTACGCCCCCAGGAAGGTGGTATAGAACAGCCAGTCCAGTTCACTGGCGGCCAGGCCGGCGACCTTGAGGATAACCTGGACCACATAGAAGCCACCGATGATGCCGATCGTCAAACGGCGATACCGTCCGCCGGCAGAGACCAGTGTGGTGAGGGCGGCGGAAAATACGGTGAGTGCAAAGAGGTTGACGGCGGACAGGCTATAATCGCCCGGTCGCACCAGATCGGACAACGGAACCACCTTGGTGAACCAGAATAAAGATGTCTGTTCGACGTGGACCGTCGCGATTCCCGCCGCCAGGCCCATCCAGGCGGCGACCGACATCAGGATCGCTCCCACAATGGTCACCACGTTATGGGCCACCAGGAGGTGCAGTCGCGAGACGGGTTGAGCCAATAGCATTTCGAGGGTGCCTCGATCCAGCGGTCCGCTGACCGCATCCGAGCCACGCGCGATGGCCCAGATCGCGCTGACCAGCACGACGGTCGGATCCACAAACGACAGCGACAACCTGCCCGGCCAATCGGCCGCCTGGCGGACTGAAATGCCGAACAGGCCGTGTGTTTCATCCGGCAACTGGGAAACGAATTCCAGAAAGGCGGAGGAGGGAACCAGGCTGGTCATATAGACGAACAGCCAGAAGAAGCCGAACATGACCAGCGTACAGCCGCTTAACAACCAAAACGCATCGCGAAAAGATTTTTTCCAGATCGGCCAGATCATGGCGTTGTGCGCGGCGAGTCCTGCGCGTGATAAGCGTCGTAAATGGTCTGCAGTCCCACCTGCTCGATACGAACTTCGGCCAGTGGCACACGGGCCAGCCAGTCCAAGAGGGGTGTTATTTCGTCCGATGTTTCCCACACCACTTCGTGGTCCTGCCGGGAAACGATTGTGAGTCGCCCCTCCAACGTGGGCGGTACGGCCGGCAAATCGCCTGCCAGTCGAGCGTGGATGCGGTGCCGACGGCGCAGCTGGTCCATCTGCTGGTCATGCACCAACCTCCCGGACCGCAGCATCAGTACCCGCTGGCAAACCTGTTCGACTTCCGACAGGACGTGCGACGAGAAAATCACCGTGCGTCCCGCCTCCCGTGCCTCGCGGATCAGTCCGATCACTTCCCCGCGCACCGAGGGGTCCAGGTTGGCGGTCGGCTCGTCCAAAATCAACAACGGCACATCCAGCGACATCATCACCGCCACGGCCAGTTTTTGGCGCATGCCGGTCGAGCAGCGGGCGACTTGTCGAGCCAGGTCCATGCCCAATCGCGCCGCGATTTCCTCGCTGTGGTCCAGGTTGCCGCAGGGATGCACTTCGCTAAAAAACCGCAAGACATCACGCCCCCGCATGTCGCGAAACAAACGGGGCTCGCCAGGCAAATAGCCCACCTCGCGGTGCACCCGCACCCGGTCCCGATAACAATCCATCCCGTCGATCACCGCCGTCCCGGCCGTGGGCCGCAGGAACCCCATCAGCAGCCGCAGTAACGTCGTCTTGCCCGAACCGTTGGGACCCAGCAGCCCGCATACCTGGCCAGGGGGAATCTCAAACGTACAGTCGCTCAACGCCGTCAGCTCGCCGTACGATTTGGTTAAAAGATGAGTCTTGATCAGCATCGCAACGTGGGTCGACTTGACCTGAGGGCGGCAGGTCGCCCCGCGGGTTGGCAATTCTGCACCGCCGCGGGCGGACAGCATGGACACAGGCATTGGTGGATGCGGCGGGCCGCGAGGCAAGCTCGACAATCGGCCGATCCGCTGCCGCTCTCAGTATAAGCCGCCCCCACGATACCGGATAGCAAGCCACCCGCACCACGCGGCTCAGCACCGCCGCCGCCGCCGCCAAAACATCTCGCCGGCCAGCCAGAAAAAGAGCACCGAAAGGCCCAGGGCCAAGCTGGAAGGTTCTGGAACGAACGGGAGCTCGGTCAAAATGCCCGTACCGGTCAAAGAAAAGCTGAAGGTCTGCCCGCCCAGTCCAAAGGGGGCGTTCTGATCGGTCACGAACGACAGCGTGGCACTGCGGATTCCCTCCAGGGTAGGCGTGAATTCGACATTGAGGCTGATCGACTGCCCGTCGGTGAGCAGTGTGGGGGAAAAGCCGAGCAGCGAGAAAGCCCCCGCATCGCTGCCGATGATCTGCGCGTTGAGCAGCGACAGGGTGGTGAGTGCTCCCAAATCGCCATCGGGGGTCTGATTGGAAAGGTCCAGGGTCAGCGATGCGGTGCGACTCAGAGTCACGCTGCCAAAGTCCAACACGCCGCTCACGTCACCCGCACTGGTAAACTCTGGTCCGACTCCCTGGCCGCTTAAGGCAACCAACAGCTGCTGGGCAGCATTCGTCCCATCGGTACTGCCGTTGGTCAAGTTGATAATGATGTCTTGGGTGTCGAACCCGCGCGAAGTGGGCGCGTAGTCGTAAGCCTGGAGGATCAGGCCGCCGTCGGGCAGGCTGAGGACCTGGTTGCTGGACGTGAACAGACCGCTGGCGGCGGTGAAACTGCCGTTCAGGTTGCTGACCGAGCCCAAGCCGGACAGATTGCCGTCGCCCACGTTGGTCAGGCCCACCGTGGCGGTGCCCGTGTCGCCGAGGCGCACCGGTCCCGCGTTGGCAGCGGTCGTATCGACGAGTGCCTGCGGGGCGACGCCTTGACCGTTGAGCGTCAAGGACTGGTTGCCACCGTCGCTGACAATTTGGGCCGTGGTCGACTGCGACCCGCGGCTGGTAGGGCGAAAGCGGTAATCCCGATCCGCGCTGGTCCCGCCGACCGTCAGGCCACTGAAGGCATTCCCGCCCACCAGCGAGAAATCGCCTCCCAGCGGATCTTCAAACGTGCCGCTTAACGTCGTACTGACCACCGTCCCGTCGTTAAAGATCGCCCGTGTGTCGCCGGTGTTCGAAACGCTGGTCGTCAGGTCGGCGCTGGACCCGACCAGCACGTTGCCAAAGGAGGACGAGCTGCTGACGGTGGCTTGGGGATCACCCGACCAGATCCGCAAGCGCCAGCGATCGACGCTCAACCCGTCCTCTGCAACGCTGTCGCCCAGATTCAATGTCCAACTGCCGGCGGGCGTTTCGTTTTCAAAATTGCGCAGGTTGCCAGTGGGCCGGAAGCTGCCCGCTTGGGGAGTGTTGGGATCAACATTGGTGAGGGAAAAACCGGAGCCGGCGCGAAAGTGAATTTCGCTTAGTCCGAATCCGCCTGTGTTCGAACCGTCCTGGAAGTCACCGGGGGCGATCAGGTTTTGCACGGTGCCCAGCGGACTGACGACTTGCAGGTTAATCTGATCGTAGTAAGGCGTGCCGCCATTATTGACGCCGTACGCCTCGCCATCCGCCTTCATGAAGCGGACCGAAGCCTGGATCTCCAGAACTTGACTACCGACCGTGCCGGCCGGAAAGTTGACACCCGTGGTTGCCGAACCACCATCGACGAACAAGTTCGTACCGTTGGTGCGAATATCCTGCTGGACGACGGCATGCGCAGCCAAAACGGTAAGCCAGAGGACGACGGATAGACTCGCAAGAAGATGGCGCGTCCAGGGAGGACATATTTGCCCGACAATCATTCAGGATCAGGCCGGCTGAATCTGCGTTTGCTGAAAACGTTCCGGTTTTCCTGAAACTCTAGGTTGTCGGCTGGCGGGCAGACCGCGTTCTACAGCCGCAAAGAACACAATACCGGTGCAGCCAGAGCTGCGGCCGAGCATCTTTGACCTGTTGGCAGATACCTGTAAGGACCGTGACGCTTGTTCCGGAGGCGGGGGATCGGGAGGCGGACCGGGCCGGCCGGCGACTGGGATGGCAAATCGGCCGGGGCGTCCCTTGGGGGGTGCCGTCGAGCGGTTTTGGCTGCATGGGTTCGAGCGGGGTGTTGCTGCGTCAAAAGAACAGGCCCGCTGGCGCGGCCGTTTTTTCCGCAGGGGGATAGATCGGATGGTCGGCCGGGGCCCACTTGCGGCCGGGCAAGGGCCCTGGCGGTTAGTTTTTCGCGGCCCGAGCAGCTTGGTTTTGCCGCGGGGCAACCTGGCCAGCGTGTCCCTGGCCAGGCCGCGCGTTCAGCGCGCCCGCCAGAAGCCGGGCAGGACCAGGACCAGGATCGGAAAGACTTCCAGCCGGCCGACCATCATCAGAAAGGTGAAGAGAATCTTGGAATACCACTGGAAGTGCGCGTAATTCTGCTTGGCACCCACCGTGCCCAAACCGGGACCGATGTTGTTCAGCGTGGCAGCAATTCCGGAGGCGCTGTCAATCAGCTTGTGTTCCACACTCGCCGGCCCGGTCCCCCCGCGGACCCAGGTTGAATCGGGTTCCACGGTGACCAGGAACATCCAGCTGAATACAAAAATCACCAGGATCAGTCCGAAGTACAAGAGGATGTTCTTGCGCAAGTCCTGTTCCTCGACTGGCTGACCGCCCAATCTGAGCGGCCTGACCACGGAGGGGTGATATGATTTTTCCAGTTCGAGTCCCAGGATCTTGAGAAACAGGATATGGCGGATGACCTTCAGGCCGCCGCCCGTGCTGCCCGCACATCCGCCTACGAACATCAGCAGGAACAGCACGCCCCGCCCAAAACTGTTCCACTGGTCGAAATCTGCTGCGCTGCCGTAGCCAGTGGTCGTGAGGATCGACACGACCTGAAACATGCCCTGTCGCAATCCCGACAACAGGCTCCGCAGCGGATCTCCCTGGAAATAGAAGTATTCGTCGCCATGAAAGTAACCGAACAGGACGACCAGCGCCGTCACCCCGCCGATGATCCACATGTAGCTCCGCCATTCGACGTCTTCCAGCAATTTGCCCGGTTTCCGCAAGAGGAGGAAATACAGGAGGGTGAAGTTCGTACCGGCCATGATCATGAACAGGATGATAAAGAATTCCGCCCAGGCGGCATTTGTGGGTCCCACGTGCGGCAGGCTGGCGAAAGCACCGATGCTGTTGTTGTAGGTGCTGAAACCGCCCGTGGCCAACGTGCCGAAGGCGTGGCACAGCGAATCAAACCAGGAGAGCCCCAGCAGTTTGAGCAGCAGGGTGAGGAGCACGTTGAGCCCGCAATAGATGGCGGTAAAGACCCAGGCGGTATGTTGCATGCGGGCCTGCGAACCCTCCTTGCTGGGACCCGGCATTTCGGACCGCATCAGCTGTTTGCCGGCCGATCCCTGGCCCAGCACGGCGACGAACAACACGATAATTCCCAGGCCGCCCAGAAAATGCGTGCTGCTGCGCCAAAAGAGAATACAGCGGGGCACATAAGCCGGGTCTTCCAGTTCGTTCAACACCGTGGCGCCGGTGGTGCTGAAACCGGACTGGGCCTCGAACAAGCAGTCCGCCGGCGTCATGGGCCGTTTGCGATACATTTTCTGCTGGGAGTCCGCTGCCTCGCTGGTCGGATCGCCCATCGCGGGCGTGTACGCCGATCCCGGCAATTCCTTCTTCAGCGACGTGCCGCTGATGGCAAACGGCAAGGCTCCCAGGAACGTGGCCAGGACCCAGCTGAGCCCCACGATTGCCATCACCTCCTTGCGAAACATCTGGCCCTTGGCGTCGCGGCCCTGCATCCAGAGGAGAGCACCGACCAGGCAGGAAACGCCTATCGAGCTGAAGAGGGCCAGCAACCCGCGCCGTTCGAAGTCCGAGCTGCTGGAGCCGGACAGAGCGGGAAAGGCCCATGGCAAACTGAAGACCATGGTAACCGCGATCAAGAACGTGATGCGGCTCAACATTTTCGCGACCAGGCGGTAATTCATGTGGCTGCCTTGGGCCGTCTGCTTACCAATAACGCGGCGGACGAACAACGTGTCTGGCGTCGGCTTGTGCCGCAGGCCCCTCTTCGAGGAATCCCCAGCGGGGCGCCAGGGCGGCGTTCAGCGAGGCTGCAGCCAACGGCTTGATACCTCGGGGAGATCGAATCCACCCTCTCCTTCAACTGCCGTTGGTATTGAAAATCTTTAAGGTATCTTCCACGACGGAATCGTCGACCAGGGCGACCACCGTGTCCCCTGGCTGCAAACGGTCGTCTGCGCCGGGCACACGTACGTATTCCGAATGCACAACCACGGCGATCAGGCACTGGGCGGGAAGTTTCAAGTTCGCCAACACGTGCTGGGTGCAAGGCGCGTTTTCCCGCACGGCCAACTCCAACACACTCAGCGTCCCGGTTCCCAGGCGGGTCCTCGAGACCAAAGGGCCGCGGTACAAGAGGCTCAACACTTGCCGCGCCACCACCTCACGTGGGCTGACCGCCTGATCGATTCCCAGTTTGCCAACCACTTCGGCATAGTCGGGCCGTTTGATGATCGCCATGATGTTTTTTGCGCCGATCTCACGAGCGGTGACGCAGGACATGATGTTGTCTTCGTCGTCCCGCGTGCAGGCCACAAACACATCGGCCGTGCCGACCCGTTCTTCCTCCAAGTTGGCGCGGCGCGTGGCGTCGCTGTGGACGACCGTGGTTTGCTGCAGGTTTTCGGCGAGGAACTCGCACCGGTCCCGTTCCCGTTCCATGAGGACCACGCCGAACCGCCCGGTTTCCAGGGCCTGGGCCAGGTGGTAGCCCGTTTCGCCGCCGCCGGCGACCACCACACCCAATTTGGGAGGGGCTTCGCGCTGAAAGAGATCCTTGACACTGTCGATTTCATCACCGGCGCCGATCAGGGTCACCCGATCTCCGACGACCAACGAATCGTCCGCCATGGCCAGCGACATCCTGCCCTCCCGTTCGATCGAGGCGATCCGTATCCGGGATGGCAGACCGAGTTTTTTGATCGGTTTGCCGACGGCGGCTGTCTTTTCCGTGATGTCGAATTCCTCGACTTCCAGCTCTCCCCGCGCGAAATGTTCCATGACGACACTGCCTGGATGGCGGATGCCGTGGGCCAGTTCCATGGCCGAAAGATGCTCGAGGCTCAACAGCCGGTCAATCTTGAAATGCCGCTGGTAATCAAAGGTGCTCAAATCATAATAAACCGGCGCATAGACCCGCGCCACCGTGCGGGCCGCGCCCATCGCCTTGGCCATGCTGGCCGCGATCAAGTTGACTTCGTCGTTACCCGTTACCGCCAGGCACAGATCCGCACCCGAGACGCCGGCCTGAAACAGGACGCTTGACTGGGCCGCCGAACCGTTGATGGCCCGCACGTCCAGCCGGTCGTTGACCTGCCGCACACGTGCCGGTTCGTCGTCCACCACGGTCACGTCATGGCGATGATGACAAAGAAGGTCGGCAATCGACGTGCCCACCGTGCCGGAACCGAGGATCACAATATTCATCCGCCGAATACCTGGCCCTTACCGCCGGACGTTCAGAGCCGCTCGGAAAGGACATAAAGGATGACAAAAACGATCACCATGAAAGCCAAGATCCAGACAATCGTGCGGGTGGCGTGTTTTAGAATCGGCCCCAAGTCCTCGTGCCGCGTGGCGGCGTAAACCAGGCTGACCGTCACGATCAACGGCAGCGAATACCACAGCCGATAGACTTCGGCGAATACCAGCCAGTCGTTCATGTTTTGGCATCCTCGCCCACCGCCTGGCCCGGGCCGCGCGGTTCGGGCACTGCGTCCTCGTCGGTCGTGTCGCCCCGCGATCCTTTCCGTTTTTTCCCCGAGGGCTGCGGCGGGGACGAGAGAGGACTGCTGCCAACCGGACCCGCCGCGGCGTCGAAGATCACCAGGATGTTCAACAATCCGGCGATCATCGTAAAGACCGTTCCCATTTCAAAGCGGCTGTGATACTGCTGATGCCACATGTCCAGTTCGTGGGGGGCGTCGTTGCCCGTGCGTGCCAGCGAGGGCGGACGCATGAAGCCGTCTCCCAGCGGTTGGTCAAATGCGGTCTGAACCAGGGCCGGCCAGGCGGGTATGCCAACCCAGAACTGGCACAGGTACGGCCAGCGGCGGTCGCCAGATCGCCAGGACGCGTAGACCACCTTTTGCCCACCCAGGTCCCAGCCGAACAGGAAGGTGCCCACGATGCAGACCATGAACAGGATGCCTTTTGCCCGGCGGCGCTGATAGAGATGGCCAGCACCTGGCCATAACAAGGCCAAGCATGCAGCCAGCAACGGGTCTCGCAAATCCACCTGGCGGACTGAGGGGACTTCTGATGCGTTTTCAGCCAATGTGAGTTACCTGTCGGTTGGAAAGGGAACGGTTGCCGGAGGAATTTCCAGCCGCCGTGAGAGGCCGTTATACCGTGTGGGGGTCGGCTGATTCAATATCCGCTCTCCAAGCAACCCTCCCAACCCAGATCGCCGGCCTGAGACTGGCCGTTGAGTTTCCCCACGCCGTTTCACGCGATGACGCGAGTCAATGCTAAAAAGTCGGGGTCATTGCGCAGCGGGTCGAAGTCCGGTTCGTCGTTGATCAGTTCAAGATAATCGGTATCCATGTCCAGGGCCGTGCCAAGATACTCGAGCGCCCGGTTCTTTTCACCATGCAAACTCCAGTAACAGGCCAGATTGTAATGCAGCAGCGCCTCGCCCGGTTCGTAAGCCAGCGCCTCCTCCAGCGATTCGATAGCCAAATCCAAACGGCCGGCACGCTTGTAACACCACCCCATCGCCAGCCAGACATGAACCGCTTCTGGTACCAGTTCCGCGGCCCGATGCAGTTCCACCAGCGACTCACGATATCGGGTCAGCCAGCGGAGCGCTTCGCCTTTGAGGTAATAAGCGTGGCCATCCAGCTGGTCACCCCCCTCCAATTGCTTGACCGATGCCAGCGCATGTTCGTACATACCTAACTCGAGGTACCCTTCGGCCTGGCGAAGCAGTCGCTGTTGTCGCTGCCGCGGATCACTCATCGGAAAGCACTCTCTGTCGTGGCCTGGAAAAGGATAAAGGATATCGCCGCGCGAGGCACACTTGGCGGCCTCCCTTTCCCCTTTTTATTCTACCCGCTGCCCTGTGGCAAAGAAAATTTTTTTCCGCAACTTTCAACGCAAGTTGAGTACTCTCAACCTCTAGCGATTTTTGCGGTCCGCAAGCGGACGTATCGACCTGTCGGTTGAGCGAAAATATGCCGCTCACCACTTTGGCCGACCTGGCGTATCGCACAGCTTATCCGGCCCCAGCCCGGTTGGTGAAAAACGACACACCAGCTGGCCGCGTGTTGACTGGCCACCACACGCCCGGCCCCCGCAGGACTCCAGGTGGGCGGCGACAAGTCGGGATCTCGACAGGACTTGCCGTACCCGGCCCCTGGGCACCCGCACCGCACGGTCCGCCAGTTGCACCGCAGCGCCCTCAACCGGATTGCTCACCAACCGTCGCTGGCTACGAAGTTTTTGAGAAATCCGCGCCCAGGTCCAATTCCGTTTGATGGATGACCGGTCTGGTCGCCAACCGCGATGCGGTGAGGGGAAAAAGCCTGGGGCGCCGGCCCTAGGTCGGGGATCCCTTGGGAAAATCGAGTGCCCAGCGACGGCAGGCGCTGCAACGGGATGGGGGTGAAATCCCGTCTGGAATTTTTTTGTGGACCGTGATTTGGACAAGCCCGATGGCCGCGCTGCGTTACCTTTTCTATCTCACCGCCACCCTGCTGCTGCTGATCACGGCCGGCCCCCTGCTGGCCGGGCCGCTCGACGCGGACTGGGTTCGGCCGGCGGCGAGTCCCCCTTGGTTGTCCGCCATCCATCCCGGCATCTTCGCCCTCTTCCAGCTGCTGGCATCGCTGACCGCGCTGGTGGCCTTCCCGTCCAAACGCTGACCGCAACCTGAAGCAGGCTCGACGGTTGCGACCTTTGGTCAAAAAATTTGCACGGATTTCCGCGCCCCGGCCCACTATTAATACTAGAGACCCGGGCAACGGGTCATCGATTCTTGTTTTGAAGGTTTTCGCGGAGCCACCCCCATGCGACTGACCCTCCGAACTCTCCTGGCGTACCTGGACAACATCCTGGAACCCAACGACCGCTCGAATCTGGAAGAGAAGATCCGCGAGAGCGAATTTGCCAAGAAACTGATCGAACGGGTGCGGCAGGTTTCGGTGCGCCGCGATCTGGGTGCGCCTCCTGTCACCGGCCGCGGCCTCGCTCGTGACGCCAGCTCGGTCGCCGAGTACCTGGACAATACGATGGCGCCTGAGCAAATCCAGGAGTTGGAACGGATCTGCTTGGAGTCGGATATTCACTTGGGCGAGGTGACAGACTGCCACAACGTGTTGACGATGGTGCTGGGACAACCCGCCAAGGTCAGTGCCGACATGCGCGAACGGATGTATCGATTGAACGAAGGCACGGTGATGCGGCTTCACGAAGAGCTCCAGGGCCCGTCGGCCGATTCGGCGGAGTTGGCTCACGAATCGTCTGAGTCGCCGGCTTCGCCGGCCGAGGAGACGGAGATACGGCCGCAACCGGTTGAGCCGGCCAGCAGGGAGGCCGCTGGGCCGATGCCGGTGCTGCCCGACAGGCGCGACCAGGAAAGGGTGCCCTTCGACGCTCGCTTCTGGACCGCGGTCGTGGTGACGTCCGTGGTCACCGCTCTTTTAACGGGACTGCTGTTTATCGCCTATGATCGTTGGGGGACAGACCGTGGTTCGTCAGCCCGCCGCCAAAATCCCAAGAGAGGTCCCGCTGCCGGGCTGGTGGCAGACGCGTCCGACCAGGCGGCAGAGGACGTCAACTCGACACAACCCGAAGTTTCGCCACCGGCCAGCATTCCACCTGCGGCTGACGAACCGGTCGGAGAGGAAACTGCGGCCGAGCCGCCGGCCGACGAGCTACCTGCGGCTGACAAGCTACCTGCGGCTGACGAGGTACCGGCGTCTGACGAGGTACCGGCGGCCGACGAGGTGCCGGCGGCTGAGACGAGGTGCCGGCGGCCGACGAGGTGCCGGCGGCTGACGAGGTACCGGCGGCTGATGATCTTCCGGCCGACGAGCCAACCCCGGCCGCTGAGCCATCCGCTCCCGCGTCGCCCTCGCCCATGCCGGAGGTACCGGCTGGTGGCGGGACAGAGCCGGGTCCGGTGGCGGACGAACAACCCCCGGAGGCGGCTGGCGAGCAGAGCGTGCCGGAGGCGGGGGGGCCTTCTGGGGTCGAGCAACCTGCGGGGGACGAGTTGGCCCAGGCGGAGGAGACGGGCGAACCTGCGGCCACCGCCGCAGACAATCCTGAGGAAGCGGACGCCGGGGCAACGCCCGCCGCCGAGCCGCCGAAAGAGGATGCTGGTGGACCGGCCATCGTGGGCCGCCTGCTGTCTCCCGACCAGATCTTGTTGCGGACCGACGCGGCCATGGAGGAGTTGACTCGGCTGCCGACCCAATCGCCGCTGAGCGTCGGCGACCGTTTGATCTCCTTGCCTGCCTTCCGGCCGATGATCAGTGCCACCTCGACAACCATGGAACTGGAAGGGGGCTCGTCGATCGAGTTGATCGGTGTCGACAACCAGCGCGTGCCCGAGATTGCGATCCATTACGGTCGAGTCATTATCCGCTCGCTGGCGAACCCCAACACCCGGCTCAAACTCCGCATCGGTTCCCTGCAGCCCGGCACGCTGATCTTCAGTGACCCCGATTCCGCGGCGGGAATTGAAGTGCGTCCCTACCTGGTCGCGGGGCAGGATCCGGAAAACACTCCGCCCACTCAAGGGGTCGAATTGTACGTGGTGAAGGGTCAGGTGATCTGGGAGACGCCCGATGCCCGGCAGTCCCATCCAGCGCCTGCCAGGATCACGCTGGCCGCTCATCCCTTCGAGCGCTCAGCTGCCGACGTGCAGCCCGCCTGGCTGTACCAGTCGCAGCTCAGCTCGCTGGACAAACGCGGGATGCCCGAAATCGAACAGCGACTGACGCCTGACCGGAGTATCATGCTGAGCCTTGCTGAGCTGGCGGAACACCGGAGATGGGAAATTCGTCGGCTGGCCTTGCGCGGTTGCGCGCACGTCGCTTATTTCGAACCGCTGGTCAAGGCGCTCCGCGAGAAAGAGTTGTACAATCGCTGGTACACGGTTTTCGTTCCCGAGCTGACGGCGGCTGTCGCGCGGGGTCCGGCGATCGCCGCTCAGGTCCGCAACGCGTTGGAAAAGGCCCGCGGTGAATCCGCGGCGGAACTGTATCGCATGCTGTGGGGCTACAGTCGCGAAGACCTCATCGCGGGCGGCCAGGCCCGCAAGCTGGTGGAATACCTGGACGATGACAAGCTGGATTTTCGGGTGTTGAGCTTCGGAAATTTGCGGGAGATCACCGGGCTGGGGATGAACTACCGGCCGGAAGACAACCGTCTGCAGCGAAAGCAATCGGTCGAGCGCTGGGAAAAGAAGGCCGACGCCGACGAAATCGTTCCCCGTGCGACCACCGGACCCGATGCGGGCTGATCGCCGACCGGGCTACCGCTGTTGCTGGGCGATCTTTGCCACGACCCGGTGAAAGTGCAACTGCACCTCGCCGCTGATAACCCGCCGCACACCCTCCACCAGGCAATGCGGCTCGTTGTCCTGTTCCCCGCGACGGATAATTTCATCCAGCTTTAAGCCTGGCGGCACCGTGAAGGTCGACTGGTAGATGATCTGATTGCCGGCGTCCAATTCCGGCACGATGAAGTGGCAGGTGGCACCGTAGGTCAGCATGTGGCTGGCGAAAGCGGCATGGTACGGCCGCATGCCGGGAAAACTGGGCAGCAGGCCGTGATGCAAATTGAGGATCCGGCCACCGGCGTATTTCCAGCAGCTCTCCGGGGGCAAAATCCGCATGTAGCGGGCCAGGATCAGGTAGTCCACTTCGTGCTGGTCGCAGAGCCGGATCATCCGCTGGTCGTCGGCCACCCCGCGCGGGTCGCCAATCAGTTCCCAAGGCACCTGAAACTGCTCGGCGACCGACCGGCAATGGGGCCGGTTCCCCATCATGACCACCACGTCGGCGTCGATCTGTTTGTCGCGGATCGCCCGCAACAGGGCCAGCGCCGGTTCGGGCCGGTAGGTGGTGCAGACGGCCAGTCTGGGCCGCCGCGGGGGTTGGGGCGTCGACCAGACGCGAATCGAAAGTCCTTTCAACCGGCCGATTTCCGCCATGGCTGGGTTCAGCGTCTCCTCGGCCGCAGTATCGAATTCGATCCGCAACAACATGGCGAACTGACTGGCCTCATCGCGGTCGTACATCTGAATTTCGGCAATGTTCGCGCCCGCCCCGGTCACGTAGTGAATGATCGGGTCGGCCAGTCCGCGATGATCGGGTCCCACGGCGGTAATCACGTATTGCACGGTGGCCATATTCGGGGGTCCTTGCGGCGGTGGTGAAGTTCGATTGGGAAGGTCGCGGTCGACAAATGACGCTAGCCAATTCGCGACCGCTGTGTTAATCTGTCATGCTTGTTTCGCGACTGCCGGCAGCCGGCCGGCTCCTTGAAAATCTGCAGGAGATGTTATTTCATGGCCACGGCAGAAATCAACGTCAAACCGGCTCGCGATCAGCTAAAACCGGGCGAAGTCTTGTGCGAATACTGCACCGGAAAATGCTGCCGCTACTTTGCGTTGCCGATCGAAACGCCTGATGAATACAAAGATTTCGAGTACATCCGCTGGTACATGCTGCACGGCGAAACGACTATTTTCTGCGAGGATGATGACTGGTACCTGATGGTTCACAACTGTTGTGACCACCTGCTGCCCGATAACCGTTGCGGAATTTACGAAACCCGCCCCAGGATCTGCCGCGAGTATACGACCGACGATTGCGAATACGAGGACCAGTGGACCTACGATCGTTACTGGGAGACGCCGGAGCAAATGGCCGAATACGCCGAAGCCGTCACGCCGCCCAAGAAGGGGGCCAGCCTCCGCAGCCCCCGACCACCGCTGCTGCCGGTGATCGGGTAAGTGACCCACCGTCGGGGAACAGGGGAAGACCGCGGCGCGGCCTTGGAAGTCGGTTGTCTTAAGCGGACCGCTGACCTTGCCTTGCCTGACGGACTCTGACGATCGATTGAAGATTGTTGATTGTTGATTTTTGAAGTGAAGAGTCAGGTTGCGTTTTTTCCACTTCGTGGTGAACAGGAAAAAGGGAAGAAATGAAGGCAATCGAGGCGATGAGCATGCTGTGCTCGCTCGGTTGTTGCGTGTTCAAAAAATGCGCGGACCTGGCGCAGGCTTTGATGATTTGCAGTGCAGGGGGAAAACCGCAAGCAGAAGACCGGCATCTTTTGTCAGTCCGTTGTCCACGGTCGAGAGGAAGGAGGTTCTGGAGCAGTCGCAGCTTGATCGCCGTACCGCCTGCCGGTAGATGCCACCATCAGAACTGGACGCCTAGACAAACAGGAGGGCCACTTAGCCCGGATTTCTCACAAACTTCGCAGCCAACAACGGTAAGTCTTTGCCTGGCGGGGAAGACGACGCGATTGGACTTTCAGGGTATGGATCCTGCGTTCCGCCTTCGCTGGCGAGATCCAACGCGGGCTGCCCAAGACTTGGCCGTTGCACAGCGGATATCTGGCGAGAAATGCGGGTTAGGCGACCCGATCCACTTTGGCACACCCATGCTCCGATTCGTACTGTTCGCGAGCCGCAGGCCCAGATCAAGCCCGCCCCATCCGGCGGCCAGGGCCCCAAGCGCGCTGACATTGCGTCCCCCTGCTTTCGCCCTTCTACCCCCGCTGTGACCATGTCGCTGATCCCGCCCCGCACGCTTCGCGGTTTTCGCGATTTTCTGCCGGACACGATGCTGGTTCGCGAGCGGATCATGGATGTCACGCGGGATGTCTACCGATCCTATGGCTTTGCCCCCATGGATACGCCCGCGCTGGAATACGAAGAAATCCTCTTGGGTAAAGGGGGCGCTGAAACGGACAAGCAGATGTACCGTTTTGAGGACCATGGGGGTCGTCGGGTCGGCATGCGTTTCGATCTGACCGTCCCCCTGGCCCGCTTCGCCGCTCAACACATCCAGCAACTCGGCACCCCCTTGAAACGTTATCAGATCGCCACCGTCTGGCGGGGGGAAAATACCCAGCGCGGGCGTTATCGTGAGTTCGTGCAATGCGACTTCGACACGATCGGCACCCAATCGCTGGCGGCAGACATCGAAACGGCCCTGGTCATCCACGACCTGATGCGGGCCATCGGCTTTGATGACTTTGAGATTCGTGTCAATAACCGTCGGGTGCTCGCCGGGTTATTGGAGCGGTTGGAATTGACTCAGCAGGCGACTGAGGTGCTGCGGGCGATCGATAAGCTGCCCAAGTTGGGTCACGATCAGGTGGCTCAGCAATTGCAGGCCAGCGGCGGGGCCTCGGCAGCTCAGGTCGCCGACCTATTGCGGTTGACCGAGGCGTCTGGCCATGCGGAAAGCGTCCTGGCGGAGGTGACCGACCTGGTAAGGGGTAACGAGACGGGGGAACGGGGCGTGGCGGAACTGCGGGAGTTGCTGGCCGCCACCACCGCCGCCGGCGTCGATGCGGCGCATATCCAGCTGGATGTCGCCATTGCCCGCGGACTGGACTATTACACCGGGATGGTCTTCGAGACGTTCCTGGGCCGGCTGCCGGAAATCGGCAGTGTCTGTTCGGGGGGCCGTTACGACAATCTGGCAGAACTCTACACGTCGCAGCAACTGCCGGGCGTGGGGGCCTCACTGGGCCTGGATCGTTTGCTGGCCGCCATGCAGGAACTGGGAATGCTTCGCCCCATCGCCACGCCGGCACCTGTATTTATTCCCTTCTTTGATGCCGACCGCCTGCACGAGTACCTGAAGCTGGCCGCGCGGCTTCGCATGGGGGGGATCGGCGTGGAGCTGTTTGCCGAGCCGAAAAAGCTGGGCCAGCAGCTGAAGTATGCCGACCGCCGGGGCCATCGCCTGGCCGTGATTGTGGGCAGCAAGGAATTCACGGCGGGCACTTGTCAGCTGAAGGATTTGGCCAGCGGCCAGACCCAGGAGTTGCCGCTGGACGCCGACGCCGCCCCCTTGATCGGCGCGATCCATGACCTGCTGCTCGGCCAAGCCAAATAGTCGGCCCGCCCAACTATACTAGAAACTGCGGAACGTCTTTTTTTCTCAAACGGGATTCGCAGCTATTTCGGAGTCCGTGGTATGGCCATCCTTGTCACCGGCGGAGCCGGGTTTATTGGGAGTCACATGATCGAGCGTTTGCTGGAACGGACCAGCGAAGCCATTGTCTGCCTCGATAACTTCAACGACTACTACGACCCGGCTATCAAACGCCGGAACGTGGCTGGCTTTGGCGACCGCCGGCAAGTGAAAATTGTGGAAGGGTCGTTTTGCCAACAGGACCGCATGCGACAGCTGTTTGACGACGAAGACGTCACGGAAGTTATCCACCTGGGCGCGTACGCGGGGGTGCGCCCCAGCGTCGAGCAGCCCCATTTGTACCAGCAGGCCAACGTGGAAGGGACGCTGTGCCTGCTAGAAGCCGCTCGACAGCATCCTGTCAACCGATTTCAACTGATCAGTAGTTCCACCGTTTACGGTGCCGGCGCCGGCATCCCGTTTGTCGAAGACGCACCGCTGGGCATGCCCTTGTCCCCCTACGGAGCTACCAAACGGGCTGCCGAATTGCTGGGATTGGTCTACTTCGGCCTGCACAAAGTACCCGTGGTCGTCCTGCGACCGTTCAGCGTGTACGGGCCCCGCTTGCGACCCGATTTGGCGATGTCCATTTTTACCCAGGCCATTTGCGAAGACCGACCCCTACCCCTCTTCGGCGATGGCTCCATCCGCCGCGACTTCACCCACGTTCGCGATATCTGCGACGGCCTCTTGGCCGCGCGGTCTGCCGATAACGTGGTCGGCCAGTGTATTAATCTGGGACACAGCGAACCGATCGAAATCCGGCGGCTGATCGGGCTACTGGAGGAGGCGATCGGCCGCCGGGCGAAGATCCGGCGCGAGCCGGAGAAACCGGGCGAGATGCCGATCACCTTTGCCGACCTGACCAAGGCCGAGACGCTGCTGGCATACCGGCCGCAGGTTCCGATTGAGCAAGGTGTGGCCGAGTTTGTCGCCTGGTTTCTCCAAAATCGCTGATTTCTCAAACTTCTGCCCTTTTCGCACACGAAAAAGCTTATAAGGGCCCTTCTGCATCGTTGGCGAGATCCCGCGGGGCGACCTTGTCTACCTCGGATGCGGGTACGGACTTCCCTTGGCTCGGCGGAACATCCCCCGGACCTTCCGGGGGGCATCCACTGGACAGGCAGGTGCTTGCGCGAACCCTGGCACCAATTTTTGTATGCATTCGTTTTATCCACGCAAACGCCTGCTTGTCCTGGCCGTCTTCTTGGCGGCCTTACCGGTTGCCATCTACGGTGCTCGACAAGCTTTCCAAAGCACGACGAATCGCATCGAGGACTGGCTGCCTGAAGAGTTCGAGGAGACACAGCGGCTGCTTTGGTTTGCCGAACGATTTGGCCGCGACGAACTGTTGATGGTCAGCTGGGACGACTGCACGCTGGACGACCCCCGTTTGCCGCAGCTGGCTGCCGAGTTAGACAAGCCGGTGGATCGTGACGGCCGGCGTGTGAAGTTCTTTCGCCAGGTATTGACCGGCAGTGAGATTCTGGAGGCGATGGTCCAACCGCCCTTGGATCTAAAACGCCAGCAGGCCCTTTTACGTCTGGAGGGGTGGCTGATTGGTCCCGATCGTTTGACCAGCTGCCTGGTTGCTCGGATATCGGAGGAGGGGGCGGCGGAGCGGCATGCAGCGGTTGAGCATGTGTATCGGTGTGCGGCGAAGATCTGCGACTTACCGGCCGACGCGGTCTACGTGGCCGGCCCCAGCATGCAAAGCGTGGCGATTGACAACGCCAGCAAGAAGTCGCTGTGGATCCTTTCGCGGCTTTCGATGTTGATCTGTCTGTTACTGATGTGGTTCGGTTTTCGCAGTTTTGCCACCGCCTTGATGATCTTTGCGGCGGCCGTCTTTTGCCAGCAATTCAGCCTGGCGATCATTTATTTCAGCGGCACGAAGATGGACAGTGTCCTGTTGATGGTTCCTTCGCTGACATTCGTGCTGGCGGTTTCGGCGGGCGTCCATCTGATGAACTACTATCGCGACGCGGTCGCTCAGGGCGGACTCGAAGGCGCCCCGGCCCGCGCTGTGCGTTACGGCTGGACACCCTGCTGGTTGTCCGCGATCACCACCGCCTTGGGCTTGATTTCGCTGACGGTCAGCTTGATCGTGCCGATTCGCAAATTTGGCGGGTATGCGGCGTTGAGCGTTTTGATGGCGACGGCCGCGATGATCCTGATCGTACCCAGCCTGCTGCAGCAGTTCCCCCGTCGCCGTTGGGCGGAAGAAAGCACGAACGCCCCCCTGCTGGCTCGACGAACCAAGCGTTGGAATCAACTGCTGTATGGCATCTCGCGCTGCCACGCTCAGGTTGTCTGTGCGGCCCTGGTCTTGCTGGTCCTGGCTGGCGTGGGCGTGACACGTATTCGGGCTACCGCGCGGCTGGAGGACCTGTTCCGACCCGGTGCGCGGGTGCTGCAGGATTATGAATGGCTGGAAACCAACGTCGGTTCGCTGGTACCGATCGAAGTCATTCTTCAAATCCCCAAATCGTCGCGCCGTTCGACGCTGGAGAGCCTGCGGCTGGTCGAAGCGGTTCGCAGCGAGATGAGCACGATTGACGGCATCGACTGTACTGTCTCCGCGGCGACTTTCGCGCCGCCGCTGACCGCCAAGGGTGACACGGGCTGGCGGAAGGCGGCGGAACGTGCCGTGCTGAATCGCAAATTGGAGAGCAGCCTGGAGCGATTTGCCGGTATCGGATATGTCGTCGATGACGGCCGCTATGAAGCCTGGCGGATCAGCGCCCGGGTCAGCTCCAGCCAGCGCGTCGACTACGGCCGGGTGTTGCGCGAAATGGAGCAAAAGATCGAACCCCTCCTCCAGCGGTCGACCGGCGGGGAACCGCCCCACATCTCGGCCGTGTATTGCGGCGGCGTGCCCCTGGTGCACAAGGCGCAGGACCAGCTGTTGAAAGACCTGATCAACAGCTTTGCGATGGCCTTTGGGATCATTGCCGTGATGATGGCGATCCTGTTGCGCAGCGTGNNTCGAAATCGGGTCCCTGCTGACCGCCACGGCGGCCCTGGGGATCGCGGTGGACGATACGCTGCACTTCATCATGTCGTTCCGCAAAGGACTGCTGGCGGGCCGGACGCGGCGGCAAGCGATCCGCTATGCCTACCAGCGGTGTGGCATGGCCATGATTCAGACCTCCTTGATCTGCGGATTGGGGATGTTGGTGTTTTCGTTGAGCCCCTTTGCCCCCATCGCCCGTTTTGGCTGGCTGATGGCCGCCATGTTGAGCACCGCGTTGCTGGGCGACTTGATTGTTCTGCCGGCGATTCTCAAGGGCCGGTTGGGTCGAGCTTTCCTGCCCAAAAGCCCGGGGACGGTTCCCTTATCCGAGGCCCCCCTGGCCGAGGCGGCCTGAGAATGGCTGTGCGGCCCGGCCTGCCCCGCGATCCGTCCCACAGAGGCGGGTCGACACCCTTTGGCATCGGCAGGATTGGCTCGCTGGTGCTGCTCGCCGTCGGTCCCCAAAACAAGACGTCGGCCGGGCCGCCTTGTGCCGCCG
>JABAOH010076010.1_pt4 | contig 26514 bp, 19 predicted proteins | sample 7062181 | NCBI WGS metagenome assembly JABAOH01 (sample SAMN14538630, study PRJNA623070) | marine sediment metagenome | biome: marine biome [ENVO:00000428]; feature: marine pelagic biome [ENVO:01000023]; material: deep marine sediment [ENVO:00002113]; isolation source: pool of 5 deep marine... | reverse complement strand
CGCAAAGCCGAGCGATGGTAGCCGATTGTGGCTGTTGCTGCCGTCCATCCTGATCGTCATCGCGCTCGTCGGTGGCTTCCTGCCGGCCGTGCGCGCCGCACACTTGCCCGTCGCCCAGGCGTTGAGGGAACTGTGACGGCCACGGACCCGCGAGTCGGCAAGGACCAACACGCATGAGCCCGCACTAATGGAGTCGAACTCAGGGCAATTTCGAAGGGCAGAAGCTCCTCTAATTGAATGAGCCGCATCAGGTTGCCCTGCCCCGCCCGGTAACGGCGAGCAGGCCTTTGGCTGCAATTACCGGCGACGAGACTACGGACTAACGTTCCCGGGTGACGCGCACATTTACTTTTCTTTCCGGTATCCGGAGCTTGAAACCGATCGCGTCTTTTTTGATTTCGGCCTCGTAATCGCAGTCGCGCAGTCGCAAACGCCGCCCGCTGCCGCGCTGTTTCCAGACCTGCCCGTTCTCGAAATAAAAGAGCGTCAATTTTGACGGTCCCGACTCTACGCAGCGAATCAGCCTGGCGGTGTAAGTCGGCTGATCTTCCTGTTTCGCGGCTTCGATTTGCTGTTTGCCGACACTATCGTCGAGCGGCTGTACCTCTGTTTCACCAGCCGGCGCAGAGACGTCGGCAGGCGCGCCACCCGGTACTTCGGGCGCACCGGACCGCGTAGATTTCGCGGTGGCGACCTCGGCTTCGGGGGCCTCCGCTGAGGCAGCCCGGGATCCGACGGGTTCGGCCCCGGCGTTCTCGGCTGCAGGTGGCAGCAAGATTGAGTCGTAACATACCAGCCGGGCCGCATCATCGACGATGGCCACGCAGCGCTCCAGCGCTGCGCAAAGATCGGATTCGGCGAGCAGCGCCGCTGGCAGACCCGCGGCGACAACTGCAATGCAGGCTGTCACTCTCCTGCGCATAGGGCCAATTTACTCCGTAACCAAGTCCGACTGCAAAGCCGCGTCGACCCGGTGGGCAACCGCGTAGCCTCGAGTGCGGGTGACCCGCCCTTCGCCTCTGAAGCAAACGGAGCGATATCGCTCCGTTCGCCGCCAAGCGCTGTTGGCGGAGATGTATAGTGGGATCGTTAGCCCTTGCAGTTCAGTTGTCAGTATCTTGCGCAGGGCTCAAGTGTTGCCTACGTTTCAGCAGTTGGAACCAGTTTTCCTGCGAAAAACCGTGCGCGTATATCGCCGCGAGCATACCGTCCTGAAACAGTTTCTCCACAGTTGTCGCATCCAGTTTCTTCAGTTTGTCGAAATCTACCGCGACGTAAGATGCAATCGTTTGCTCTTCGCTTTCGCCTTCCGGCGTGAAAGTCGCCTGCTGTCCGGAAAGCAGCTCCAGTTCCACCAGCCGGTCGCAAAACGCCTGAGTTACCGGCTGATGCGCCGCAAATTGCGCAGAGAAGTCCACCTTGGCCTGTATCGGCGCCGTAAGTGCCTGCCCATCAAAAAAAGGCTGATCCGGATTTTCGGAGATGACCGGCGCCGCACGGTCGATGACGACGGCGTACTGGTCGTCCTCACGGCTGGCCATCGCGAACGGGTAGCTGCGAAGATAAGAGGGCACGTAGGCAGCGATATCCCAGTTGCCGTTGTCGTCGACGAACAGGTTGCGATCCTCGAGTACGCCGACGACGGCCAGCAGCGTCGGCTTCTCGAGATCGGAAAAGACGACCGGATAGTTCTTCTGTGCCGACGAGAGCTCTGCTGCAGCTAGTGGTACGACGCGGATGGAGCGCACGAAGTCATAGGGCTGACCGGACGTGTTGAGCCCGAGGTGCCCGTGATCCTCAACGGTGAGCAGTTGGGGCTGCGTATACAGAAACATACTGCCTGTGAAGTTTATGTGGACGGTCGAGTGTGGCTGATTCATAAACGATCCAGGGGTGAAGTCCGGGGATGATAGTACAAGTAGCATGCGCCGGCACCGAAATATTCCCGATCACCAGCACTCCGGGGTGATGCCGTTGCTATGATCGCCAGAAAAGCCAGTATTCGCCCTTTCTCATCTCGGCCAGCCGCGAGGGATTGGTAGAATTTCGTGCCCTTCGGCCGAAAATCAGTGTATCTTTTTTGCAACAATGAAGCGCCGGCCGCGGTAAATGTCCTGTTTATCCCATGCCGTTTGGCTGATATAAAGGTCCCAGGTAGGTAGAAATACGTAGTTAAGTAGTGACAATTACGCTACACTAGTGTAAATCTGCTTATTCAGCCGATCTATTTCAGAACTACGCAGCATAGGGGGACTTACGTACATGAACACAAATACTGCGCTTAGGCGGGCCGTGAAACTCGCCGTGCTCTCGGGTGCAACGACCCTGAGTATGGGAACGCTACCAACGGCGTTCGCACAGGATCCTGCAGCCGACGAGCAGATGGAAGAAATTATCACTACGGGAACGCGCATCCAGAAGGCCAACCTGGTGACCGCGAGCCCGGTCGTCCAGATGGATGCCGAGATACTCGATTTTAGTGGCCAAACCCGCGTTGAGGACGTTCTCAATTCGATGCCCCAGGTATACCTGGACCAGTCGTCGGGACAGTCCATTGAGTCTACCGGCACTGCAACCATGCAGTTGCGCAACCTTGGGAACAGCCGAACGTTGGTTCTGGTGGACGGCAAGCGCCTGCCCATTCATTCACCGTCATCTGCCACCTCCGGCCCCGACCTCAACTTCATCCCGATGCAACTGGTGGAGCGCGTCGAAGTTCTCACCGGCGGCGCCTCGTCCGTGTACGGCTCGGACGCCGTGGCCGGCGTGGTCAACTTCGTCATGATGAGGGACTTCGAAGGCGTGATGTTCGACGCTCAGATGGCCGGCTACCGTCACGATAATAGCGGCAACGCGGCGTCTAGATCGACCGAAGTGGTTTTTCCAGGCTTCACGCCGACCGGCACGTCGAGCGACGGCGACACCAGCGATTTCACGCTGATCGTCGGTGGCAACCTTGCTGACGGTCGCGGCAACATCACCGCCTACGCGTCTAAACGAGACATCGATCCGGTGATACAGGCCGACCGCGACTACAGCGCTTGCGCGAACCGGATGACCTCCACTGGCGATCTGAGGTGCCTCGGCTCGGCAACAAACCAGGCCGGCAGCTTCTATTTCTCGAACGACGGGTACCAATCCATCTATTACGTCGACGGCGACCAGTTTGTGCCCGGCGTAGGGCAGCGGTTCAACTTCGCTGCGCCGAGTTACTACCAGAGGCCCGACGAGCGTTACAGCCTCGGCGCCTTCGCGCACTACGAGCTGGACGAGCATGTCGAGCTGTATACGGATCTGATGTTCATGGACAATCGGTCGTTAGCCCAGTTCGGCCCGGCCGGTGTCTTCTTCAGCGCGTTTCTGGACGTCAACTGCGGTAACCCGTTTCTGTCGGACCAGCAGAGGGCTACCGTCGGATGCGTGGGCGATCCCACCGACTTCACCACGGCGGGCGCCGGCGGACTCCAGACGTTCGATACGCTCTTCGGTCGTCGGAACGTCGAAGGCGGGCCGCGTCAAGGCGATCAGCGGCATACGACGTACAGGATCGTGACCGGCGTGCGCGGAGACATTAACGAGACCTGGCGTTATGACGCGTCGTACCAGTACGCCGAAGTCGACATGCGCAACGTCAACAGCGCCTACGTGAACGTTGCCAGGGCCGGCGAAGCGCTGCTCGTCGATGCGGCGGGGAACTGTCTGAGCGGGAATGCCATGTGCGTGCCCTGGGACATCTGGAACACGGGTGGCGTAGACGCTGCCCAGGTGAACTGGATCAACCAGCAGTACAACGAAAACGGCCAGACGGACCAGGAGGTCATCAGCGCGTACGTCCAGGGCAGCCTGGGTGACTATGGCTTGACCATACCCTCCGCCTCCAGCGGCATCGAGCTGGTGTTCGGTATCGAGCACCGCGAGGAAAACCTGACCCTTAAATACAGCGACAATGCCAGGGCGGGCACGGTCGGTGGCCTGGGCGCCGCGCTGGAGAACGTGACCGGCGGCTACAAGGTCAACGAGGTCTTCCTGGAGGCCAACATCCCGCTGGTTGAAGACAAGACCGGTGCCGAGGAAATCATACTCGACATGGGTTACCGCTACTCGGACTATGATCCCAGTGGCCAGACCACGGATACTTACAAGGTCGCGGCCTCGTGGGCCATTACCGACAGCATCAAGTTCCGCGGCAGCTACCAGCGCGCCGTGCGGGCGCCCAACATCGTCGATCAGTTCCGGCCGCAGCAAGGCAGGCTGTTCGCGATGGACAATGACCCCTGCAACAAGTTGAACCCCGGTGACGCGACCAGCGTCCGCGGCTACACCTTCGAGGAGTGTGCACGCAGCGGTGTCTCCCAGGCACAGTGGGACTTGGGCGGTCCCGCCGACTCGCCGGCTGCCCAGTACAACACACTGGTTGGCGGCAGCCCCCTCCTGCAACCGGAAGAGTCCGACACGAACTCTTTCGGCGTCATCTTGACGCCCAGCTTCGCCCCGGGCCTGGTCGTCAGCGTCGACTGGTACGACATCGACGTGCAGGGTGCGATCACCAGTATCTCCTCGGAAACGACGCTGCTGGAGTGTATCGAGACGGGCAATCCGCTTTTCTGTGACAAGGTGAGGCGGGGCGTGAATGACAGCCTGTGGCTCGGTCTGGCCAGCGCCACCAACGGTGTCTCGGCGCTGGACGAGAACATCGGCTTCTTCCGCGTAGAGGGCATCGACGCGGAGATAACCTACGACTTTGACGTGGGCAACGGAAGCATGACGCTAAACAACGTCACCGGCATCATAAGCGACTGGGAGCAGGAAGAGTATGTGGGTGCCGGTATCCAGAACTGTGAAGGCGTGTATGGCGGGAATTGCGGGACACCGACCGTCAAGCTGCGCAATCGCTTCCAGGCCATATGGGCGTTGCCTGTGGACGTGACGCTCAGTCTCGGCTGGCGTCACATCGACTCTGTCGATCAGATACAGTCCGGTGCCAACCCCCCGGTGGAGCTCGATTCGATGAACTACTTCGATCTCGCGGCGAACTGGGCCCCCACTGACTGGCTCAACCTCCGGCTCGGTGTGAACAATATCACCGACGAGGAACCGCCTTTCGTTTCGCAAGGTGTCACCGCTCGGGAGAACGGCAACACCTATCCCGGCGCGTACGATGCGCTGGGGTCGTACTGGTTCTTTGCTGCCTCTGTGGAGTTCTGATCCAGCGACGACAGGGGGGCACTTGCTATTGGCCCCCCTGTTATCTTTTACTAAAGGCCGGCGAAAGCCGGCCTTTTTTTTCCAAGGAGCGCTACAGGACGATATGAACCTTGCTGAGGCAATCCAACAGTCGGTGGCGCTGATGAAAGCCGGCCGCGAGGCGGAGGGCACGGCGCTGTGCCACAAGGTGCTGAAGGTCGCGCCGGGCCAGCCCGATGCGCTGCATCTGTTGGCGATGGCGGCCCGCGATCGCGGAGAACCGGTCGCCGCTGAGCAGCTGTTCGAGAAGGCACTGTCCGCGGCGCCGCGGCGGGCGGATATCCTGGTGAACTTCGGCAGCTTCCTGTCGTCGCAGGGTCGGGACCAGGAGGCGCGGTCGCGCCTGTCTAAAGCCGTCAAGCGGGATCCCAAGCTCGTATCCGCCTGGTACCACAAGGGCCTGTTGTCCCTGAAAACGGGCGACCTCAACGACGCGAAGCGTTGCGCGACCAAGGCCACGCTGCTCGCGCCCGACTACATGCCGGCGTGGGAGCTCCTCGCCGCGGTGCAGCAGAGATGCGGCGAGACCGATGCCGCCATCGCCACGTGCCGCAAGGCCATTGGCAAGCACTCCGATGCGCCGAGGATGCATTATTCCCTCGGCCAGTTGCTGCGACAGGAATGTGACTTCGAGGCGGCGGCTAAGGCCTACGAAACCGCCATGCGGCAGGGGCACACGACCCCGGACGCTTACCGCAACATGGCCGAGGCGTGGCTGGAGGCGGGGCACCCGGACAAGGCGATGGCGGCCGCGGACAGCGGTGTGCAGCAGTTTCCCGACAATGCCCACCTGCACCGCGTACGCGCCCGTATGCACTGGGAACTCGAGGTATCCGGGGACCCGGTGCAACTCCTGTGGCAATCGGCTCGAGCCGCGCCGGGCAATGCCGCCTTGTGGTGCACGCTCGCCGAGTTGCTGCATCGCCTCGAACGCAAGGATGAGGCGTGCGCTGCGCTGGCGGAAGCACGCACCCTGGGCTGTCCCGACAGCCCCGAATTCTGCCTGGCGGAGGCGACGAGCCTTGCCTGGCAAGGAAGGGACGATGAGGCTACACGGCAGCTCGATGCCCTCGACAGGGCCTGCCCGGGCCATCGTGGCATCAAACTGGCCTTTGCGCAGCACGTGCTGTCCAACGGTGACCCGGCCCGGGCGGAAAGCCTGTGTGCCGAGGTACTGCAGCAGGCTCCGTATGACCAGCTCGCGCTGGCCTACCGGGGCACCGCCTGGCAGCTGCTCGGGGACCCCCGCGAGGCGTGGCTGCTCGACTACGAGCGCATGATCAACCAGGTGAATGTACCGCCGCCCGAAGGCTACGACAGTACCGCGGCATTTTTCGACGCGCTTGCGGAGGTGCTTACCTCGCTGCACAGAACGCGGGCTCATCCCATCGAGCAGACCCTGCGTGGCGGGACCCAGACCAACGGGTACCTGTTTCGGTTGAAGGCTCCCCTGCTGCGCGAGCTGGAAGCACAGATACGCATCGCCGTCCGTGAGGCCCTGTCGGCGTTCCCGAAGCACCCGGACCACCCGTTTTGGGGCCGTCGGCCACGGAACGACCGCGTGCGCTTTTCCGGCGCCTGGTCCGTGCGCCTGAACAGCGCGGGCTACCACACCAACCACGTGCATCCGCAGGGCTGGATAAGCTCCGCGCTGTACGTGGCCTTGCCGAATGAGGTGCGCGCGGGACGGGATCAGGCGGGTCACATCCAGTTCGGCGTGCCGTTACTGGACAAGGACCTGGGGCTGCCACCGCGCAGGGTCGTCAAGCCGGAGGTAGGCACGCTGGTGCTGTTTCCCTCCTACATGTGGCATGGCACCATCCCCTTCCATTCAGAGCAGCCGAGAATCACGGTGGCGTTCGACTTGCTGCCCGACGAAATACAGGCAGGACGCGGATGAAACCCACACTGAGAGATTCCCTGAACCACGGCGCTCGCCTGCTGCAGGCCGGCAAGGCAGCCGATGCGCAGGAACTGGCGGATGACCTGGTTCAGCAATTTCCGGAGAACACGCCCGTGCGCCTGTTTGCCGCGGATGCTGCCAGCCTGACGGGCGACGCGTCGGCGGCCATTGCCTGTCTGGATGCGGTGCCCGCGTCGGCTGCCGAATACCCGATAGTGATCCTGAAGAAAGCGAGGTTGCAATTCGCGGACGGGCAGCGTGCGGAGGCGTTGAAGCTGGCGCGTGAGGCGGCTGAAGTGATTGGGCGTGAACCCGGGCTCATGCACGCGCTCGCGGGAATCCTGCGTGACTGCCAGCAGGCGGACAGCGCCCGTGAGTGGCTGGAAAAGGCGCTGCACGCTGCGCCGGGCGATCCGGATATCCTGTACGACCTGGCCATGGTGGAATATCACCTGAACCTGCCGGAGGAAGCCGAAGCGCACATCGCCAGCCTGCTCGAACAGCAACCTTTCCACGCCCCGGCGCTGCACCTGCGCTCCGCCCTGCGCACCCAGAGCGATGAACAGAATCATGTAGACGACCTGCGCCGACGAATTGCCGAGGGTCCCGCGCATCCTCGCTTCATCGCCGGGGCCAACTACGCGCTGGCCAAGGAACTGGAAGACCTCGGTCGCTACGATGACGCCATGGAGGCGCTCGACACGGGGGCCCGTGCTTACCGCGACACGGTGAACTATGACTCCGACGCCGAGCTGTCGGGCCAGGAAGGCATCCGGTCAGTATTTACCGGAGAGACGCTGGACGCGCTCGCGCCGGGCTACGGCGAGGAACAGCCGGTGTTCATCGTGGGCATGCCTCGGTCCGGCACCACGCTCGTCGAGCGGATGCTGTCAGGCCACAGCCAGCTGGTCTCGATCGGAGAATTCACGGAGTTCCCGCGCTTGTACTCGATACAACTGCAGGAGCAGTTTTCCCGCGATACGAGCCGGACCCCATCCGAAGCCTCCCTGGACATCGATTTTGCGGAGCTGGGCAGGGCGTACTGCCAGGCGGCGCGGGAGCTGGCGGGGAAAGCGCCGGGTTTCGTGGACAAGCTGCCCTACAATTTTCTGTATTGCGGATACATCCTGGCGGCGCTGCCCAACGCCAGGCTGATACATCTCAGCCGACACCCCCTGGATACCTGCTACGCCGTTTACAAAACCTTGTTCTTCGGTGCCTACAGCTTTTCCTATGACCTGGACGAGCTGGCGGACTACTACATCAGCTACCACCGCCACATGGCGCATTGGCGTGCCGTCCTGCCGGACAGGATTCTGGACGTCTCCTACGAGGCCCTGACGCAGGAACCGGAGGCGCAGCTACGCAGAATCATTGATTGGTGTGGCTTGCCGTGGGAAGCGTCAATGCTCGATTTCCACCGGCAGGAAGGACCATCGATGACGGCGAGCGCCATGCAGGTGCGCCGGCCCGTATACACGGATTCCGTCGGCTCGTGGCGTCGTGCGGAGGCACGCTTTGCTCCGATCAAAGCCCGGTTCGAGGCGGCGGATATCGTATAGGATCTGTCTCAGACGACTTCCTGCATCCACTCCTGATTGGCGGTCAGCAGCGCGCAGATCATCTCCCGCTCGGCTGCGCTCAGCAGGGGATTCCAGATATCGAAGATCATTATGACCCTCGTCTCGTCCGAGTCGTTCCAGGCTTCGTGCTCAATAGTATCGTCGAAAGCCCAGGCCTCGCCGATCCGCCATTCGCGGCGTTCATTACCGACCCGGAAACTGGCCGGTCCGGGCAGTATCAGCGGCAGATGCACTAACAGCCGGGCATTGGTCGAGCCGGTGTGCGGCGGGATGTGGGTATGCGGGGCCAACGCCGAAAAAAGCGCGGTCGGCGCAAAGCCGGGCTGATCGGCAAGTGGTAGCTGCTCGAGGACCCCGGCGGTGTGAGGGCAGCGGGCAACGGCTGATTCCTGTCGCTCGCCGTCCCGCCAGAGCCACAGGGAACTCCAGCGATCAGAGCGATTGAGTTCCTTGAACTGATTCTCCGGTGTGCCCGGCGCATAGTCCACGTACGGCGCGAATCCGGGGAGACCTTCTGACAGCAGCACCGACAGTTCCTCGCGAATGGCCTCAGTTTCCGCCTCCAGCTGGTCCATCCAGGGAAAGTGATCACGATCGAAGAAAGGTATCGCCGGCAAGCGTGGGACGTGCATCTGTACCGGCTCGGCGTTGTAAGGCCTTGTCGTGCCAGCCATGATATCGGCGCACTCGTCGATGCGTTCCAGGCGCACATGTGCAAACTGCGCTCGCAAGTCGCCCAACTGTTCGCGCAGGTACTCGGCCTTCTCCCGGGCATCCTCCTCGACGATCCGGCGGGCATGTCGCATCGGCTCCTCTAAAGCTTCGGGGGTGTTCTCGGGGCGCGGCGCGATTTTCAGCGCATTCCGGTAAGTCTCGGCCGCGACGCGGTTTTTGCCCATCTGTTCCAGTACCGAACCCTTCGACAGAAGGGCCAGGAAAAAGTAGGGGTCGATTGCCAGTGCGGCGTCCAGTGCGGACAGCGCGGCCGCGAAGTTGCCCTGTAGTCGCAATGCCAGCGCTTTGTCCAGTTTAATCTGAAGATCGGCAGGTTCCTGCTGCTCCAGGTCATTCAGCATGGCCAACGCACTCTGGGTTGCCCCGCGCTTGAGCTCGGCCATTGCGGCGGCCCTCCGGTGTCGCAACGCTAAATCCGCTTTATCTGCCATCCCGTCTCGTTCCTCAGTAGCGGATCTGGCCGGGGTGCCGACGCCCCGATGACGTTTGCCAGCCGCACTAGCAGTCGACGTTACCTAACCGATACGCCAGAGGCAGAGGGCGCTCGTCGAGGAGCATGCTTCCCGACACGGACCCCTGATTCGTAATGTTGTGGTCTCGAACCTGACAATGGCTGGAAAAACCGCTACTGCACTATTGTGTTAAAAAACTCCGGTAAAGAAAAGTGAGATAGTGCATTTGTGTTGTTTGCTGGAGTGATATCCGATGATGGGCAGCAACGACAAGTCGCAGGACGAGTGTTTCTACTCATTTGACCTTGATAATGCTGTACCGGTCTGACGGTAGCTTCTCTCGATCGGGCTTTATTATTGATGAACAAAGCGACAGCTACAGCGCATTAGAGGGAACCGGCAACGGTCCGTTTCGCAGCGACACACCTACCCGGACAGAGGCTGCCGCTGCTGACGGTCAGCTCAATCCGTCCTTCTCCTGTCATCGATTTCGACCTGGGGTTCGAGCGGATCCACGGCATCGAGGTAAATGGAACGGGCAACCTTGAGAGTTGGGGCGCCTGGATTCAGCTCCTCGGCCCTGATCAGGTCCTGGTTCGCTTTTTCGTACTGCTTGGTCATGATATAGATGAGCGCGCGATTGTTATAGGCGCGCCAGCTTTTGTTATTCCGCTCGAGGAGTAGCTCGCAGTATTTCAGAGCTTCATCATAGCGCTCAAGCATGACGTAGCCGGAGCAGAGATTCGAAATGGCCACCTCCTCTTCTCGCCTCCCAGCGGCGGACTGCATACCGCGCAACGTCCGCTCCACGCCTTCCTGGGTGCGGCCTGCTCGTAACAACTCCGCCCCCCTGTGAAGATCCGCGTTACTCGGCCCGACGACCATTATCTGGGTGCTGTTCGCGACCTCCCGGTCTTGCGCCCAGACTGTCGACGCAAGCAAAATGATCGCAAGTAACCAGTGTCTGACCATATCATCATCCGCCTTACGACTGCCGGCATCAGGCCTTGTCAAGCAACAAAAAACAAGAAGCCCATCCACCGCTACGATGAATGGACAAGCTGCCGCCGGGAAGGTTCAATGTGCATCCGCCCGTTGTGCATGCCGCGTGGTCGCGGGCACCAAGCCAGTATGTGTCCCAGCTCTCGGCAACCCTCGACGAGTCAGGCTTTGCCTCGGGCATTGACGCTCTGTGGTGCTCGTGAGCGATCGTGCCGACGTAGCCGGAACCGCCAGCTCAGATCTCTTCCGCAGTGGCTTGCACGGCGTCTGACTGCGACATCAAGATCTTGACTTCTGCGCCTTCCCGGAGGTTCTCCGCACCACGCACGGCAACGCGGTCCCCGGCATTCAGCATGCCTGAGACGGCAATCATGTCCCCGGCCGAATCGCCGATATCGACGGCGATTCGTTCTGCCTTGTTTTCTTCGTTGATGCGGAAGACGTAGGACCCGTCTTGCCGCAGCACCATGGCATCGCGCGGTATCGCGAGAGTCTGTGCACCGGTGCGGATCGGAATACCGACGCTGACCAGCTGGCCAACGGTCCAGGCGCCGCTGGCTTCCAGCGGCAGATCGATGCGCGCCTCGAACGTCTGCGAGCGAATATCACCGGTCGGCACCAGCGACCGAATGCTGCCCGTAAACTGGGTGTCGGTCGCGAAGACATCAATTCGTTCCCCGACCACCGTGCGGGGCAGGTGCTTGAGTGGGACGAATGCGCGCACTTCCATGTTGTGGATATCGGTCATTGCCGCGAGCACCTCGCCGCGCGAAACATCTTCGCCTGCACGATGTAGCCTGTTCGTTACGACGCCCGTGAATGGCGCCCGCACATCCGCCCGCCGGATCTGGTCGTCGATCTGCCGCAGGCGCACCTTGATCAGTTTCGCGTCCGCGACGGCCAGGTCGCGATTGGCCTGGGTTTGCTCGAGTTCGAACTCCGAGACGAGGCTGGACCCCTGCAATTCCTGTTGCCGGCGCAACTGGCTGCTGAGTTGACGAATATTGATCTCGGCGCGCTCGAGCAAGACTTCCTGCTCGGCCCGCTGCAACAAGAGCGGCTCTTTGTCGATGCTGGCGACAGCTGCACCAGCCGGCACGAGCGTGCCCGGCTCTGCGACCATGATTAGCTGGCCGGCCACGCCGGCGGTTACCTGCACATCGTTGCGGCTGTATATCGTTCCGGGGACGGCGACCGTCGGCACAATCTCGGTTTCGGAAACGTAATCTATCTGCACGACAGGCGCGGGCGGTTGCTGGGCGTAAGTCGCACCTGCGGCTACGAGTAATGCAATTACAGTGGCAATGCGAAGATCAGGCATCGGCTGTGACTCCCTTGATGTCGCCTGAACGCGCGAAGCCGGGCAACCGGACGCGCGGCAAGCGCAAGACGCTTGGCATCAGGATCAATGTGAATATGGCGCTGAAGACCATGCCGCCGACGATGACGGTGGCCAGTCCGCGATAAATCTGTGAGCCCACGCCCGGAACGAGCATGAGCGGCAGCATGCCGAAGATGCTCGTCAGCGTGCTCATGTAAATCGGCCTGGCGCGCATTCGCACGGCCTGGCGAACGGCCTCGGTCTTGTCGAGGCCGGCGCGCTGGCCTTCGCGCGTCTGCATGACCAGCAGGATCGCGTTGTTGACGACGAGGCCGAGCAGGATGACGAAACCTATCGTGGTGAGAAGGTCCATCGCCTGTGTCGTGAACAGGTTCATGAATCGCAACGACAAAATGCCGCCCGCAATGGCCAGCGGCATCGACAGCAAGACAAGCATCGCGTCCCACAGCGACCGGAACATCGCGGCAAGAACCATGAACAGGACGATCGCGGCGACGGCCAGGTTGACGGTCATTGTCGATAGCGCTGCCTCGAGACGGTCTGCCGTGCCACGGTAGTGCACGCTGGTGCCCGCAGGCATCACTTCCTTGAAACGCGGCCCGGCAACATCGCGCAGTTGCTCGAGCGCCTCCTGTACCGTCATGCTTTCGGGCGGGGTGACGGTCAACGTCATTGTGCGCTGGCCGTCCACGCGACGCAGCTGCGTCGGGCCAACGGTACGCTGGATGTCGGCGAGCTCGCCAATCGTCTGAATGCCGGCAAGCGGCGTCGCTATCGGCGTCGACGCGAGTTCCCCGGGCGAATCCCAGACGGGGCCGCGCAGGATCATGTCCATGCGGTCGTTGCCGTCGAAATACTCGCCAACGAAAGCACCGCTCGTCAGCGCCCGGACAATATTTGCCAGCGCCGCCCGGTCGAGACCGGCCGCGGTGATCCGGCGATCATTGGGCACGAGCTGCAATTCCGGCTCGGCGATGGCGGGCTGCGGATTAGGCCGTACCTGTGCGCCGGGCAGGACCTCATTGATGATGCCCATGCTCTGCACGACGATCGACGATAACTGGCTGATGTCATTGCCCGAGAAGTCGACATTGATCGAGCGACCACCATCGAAGCCGAAATTGAGCAACGATGAGCGCTGCACAAACGCCTGGGTGTCGGGCAGGTCGACGAGCACTTCGGTGCGGACGATGTTCATCATCTCGTCGATTCGGCTGGAATCGACAAGATAGATGAACAGCGCGTTGAAGGTGCCGAAAGCCGCCATGTTGTAGCCGCGGATGTACGGTTGCTTCTCGTGATCCATGTACGGCTTGAGCCGCGCGACGATCGGTTCAGCAATTTCCTCCCGGACCATCTCGACAGTGCCGCCCGGCGGCATCGCGAAGAACGCGTTGAACGAATCGGCCGGCGCTTGCGGCAGCAGGTTCGCCTTGGGCACGAGCAACAGCATGACGAGCGCCGACGCGCCGAGAATCGTCACGACCCATGCCCGGCAAATGGCCGGGGTGCGCGTCAGTTTCATGACGAGTTCCGTGATTCGGCTCCACCAGCTCTCGACCGGGTCGTTGTCGCCCTCCCGTTTCAACAGGAAGTTCGCCGCGACCGGTAACACGGTGATGGCAATGAAAAACGATGCCGAGACCGCCACGGCGATTGTCAGGGCGAGATCCTCGAACAGCTGCCCTTCCATGCCCTCCATAAACAACACGGGCATAAATATCGCGACGCTGGTCACTGTCGACGCGAACAGCGCGCCCGTTATCTGCCGCGTTCCCTTGGCGACAGCCGCCTTCATCTTCATGCCGGACTGGCGGCAACGCACGATGTTCTCGAGCGTCACGATCGCGGCATCCATGACCAGGCCGACAGCGAACGCGAGGCCTGCCAGCGAGATGACATTGAGCGTCTTGTCGAACATCCTGAGCGCGACAAACGCGACGAGCAGCGACAAAGGAACCGTTGCCGTGACGAGGAAGGTCGCACGGCGGCTGCGCATCAGGAAATACAGCACGCCGATCGCGAGCATCAGGCCAAGGCCGAGGTTGTTCTTTACGAGAGAAATGGCGCGGCGGATGTGCACCGACGCATCGAAGCTCAGGTCCATCTCGAGTTGTGCATCGGCCAGTGGCCCCGCGTTCAGTTCGACGATGGCCTCGTTGACGTCATCGAGAATGGTAACGGTGTTGGCGTCATACTCCCGCTGCACCGTGATGTAGTAGGCCGGGTAGCCATTGCGCAATGTGAAGCCATCCTGTTTGCGCGCCACGATTTCGACATCAGCCACTTCGCTCAGGTAGACGGGCCGCTCGTTGCTCCAGCCGACGATCAATTCATTGAGTTGACCGGGCTCGAATTGGCCAACGAAGCGCACCGTGTACTGCCGGCGGCCGACGTCGGCAAATCCACCCGACGTGTCCGTCGCACGTGAGATCGTCGCGATGATGTCATTGATCTGGATTCCCAGGGCGGCCGCGCGATACGCGTCGAATGTGATGTGCACTTCGCGCGGCTGCTCGCCCTGCAGGTCAACTCGCGAAACACCGGGAATCCGGGCCAGGCGTGGCTGTACGTATTCTTCGATCAGTGCCTGGTAGCTCGAAAGATCCTTGTTCGGGTTTTCCGGAAGCACACGAATCAAGAGCGAGGCAGCTCCGGGCAGATTACGCCCACCGCCGGCGAAGACCTGCGGTTCGATAGCATCCGCCGGGCCTGGCGGAACCTGGCTCAGGTTGTTGATCACGTCGAGCTTGGCGGCCTGGATATCGGTGCCGATCGCAAAGCTCAGGTTGATGAAGCCCTGGCCGCGGCCGATGAACGAGCTGATATTGGTCAGTCCCGGTGTGTTCTTGAGCACATTTTCCTGGGGCTCGATGATGTTGGCTTCCATGTCCTCGGGTGCCGCGGCGCGCCAGAAGTTGGCGACGGTTACCTGCGGCTCCTCGATGGTCGGCAATAGCTGGATCGGCAGCGATGCGATCGAACTCATGCCGAACAACGCGATGAGCACAACCACGGCCGCCACCGACGGCCAGTGCTTCGTGCTGAGCTCGGTGATATTCATTGTTTTTCGGGCCCCCAAGGGCGTGGATTCACTGGGACTACGCGCACCCGGGTGAGTTCAGCGCAGTTGGTCTACTGAATTAGATGCGGCAGCGCCGAAAAACGTTGCTAAATAACGAAACGGTATAAAGGGCTACTCGCCGCTGCGGGGGATGTCCTGGCCGAGAATCAGAGCCCGAATGTACTTGACAGGCGGCGAGCCGTAAGAGAGAGCCTGGTCGTGGTAGCGGCGCAGCGTGAATTCGTCGCCCCAGGCCGCCTCGACGGCCTCGCGCATCTCGACATGCTCCTGGTAGCCGACAAAGTAGGTCGACAATTGCGTCGACGACAGCTGGGCCCGCACCCATTTGCCGGCTGCCTCGCGTTCTTCCTGGAACGCACCTTCGATCATGAGCTTCATCGCCTCGTCGCGCGTCATGCCGTCAACATGAATCGCGGCGTCGATGATTGCGTTGGTGGCGACCCGCAGGTACCACTTCAGGAAAATGAGCCCGGCGAGCGGATCGTTGTCGAGGTAGCCCGCATCGATCATGACGCGCTCCGAGTATTCGGCCCAGCCTTCGACCATCGGACCCGACCGCAGGACGTGTCGCAGCGTCGAGGGGTAACGGTTGCTCAGTGCGAGCTGCAGAAAGTGACCCGGAACACCTTCGTGCACCGAGAGCACCTCGATCGACAACAGGTTGTACTCGCGGAGAAAAGATTCGACCTGCTCGTCAGTCCAGTCTTCGGGCAGCGGCGCGATGGCGTAAAAGGTCTTCTGACCCCGATCCAGTGCGCCCGGTGCGTCCAGGTAGGCAACGGACCGGCCGCGCTGGAACTCGGGCATCAGGATGATCTCGACCGGGTCGTCGGGCACGGTGACGAGGTTGTTCTGGATCGTGAAATCGGTCGCTCTTTGCAACGCGGCCCTGGCTGCCTCGACGACGCCGTCACGCGGCGGCAGGACCTGGTATGCCTCCTCGAGAGCAGCGCGAATGATGGCCTGCTTGTAGGCCTCGTCCGGGTTGTCCGGGAATGCCGTATAAGGATGCTGTTCGGCATAGACCTCCCGTGCCAGCGCGTACATCTCGTTGCGCAGGGATTCATACTCGGCCTCTGCGCGCGACTGGATCTCCCTGCGGCTCATTGGCGAGTTGAGCGTGAAGCCAAGTTTGCTGTCGAACAACTCGGCCCCAAGGCGGAAATCGCCGGCGGCACGCGGCATCAGTTCTTCCTCGAGCCACGTTTGATGATCGGCCAGGGCATCCCTTGCGATTTCAACTGCGGCTTCGAGGCGTTCCCGCGTTGCAGGCGTCAGCGCATCCATTTCCGGGACAATCATGTTGTCGATAATCGACATCACACCGAGATTCTGCGCAACCGCGGTCTCGGCATGGATCTTTGGCACGCGCTCGAGCTGGAGCGACGTGCGTGCCTGATCGAAGTAGCGCGGGAACTGTTCGAGTCGTGATGCGACATTGGCGAGCCGTTGCTCGACCGGCGCGAAGTCGCGCGCAACGAGATCGTAAATTGCGCTACCGGCGCCGTTGACGTAATAGAGCGGATTCCAGGCCCACTCCTGGAGCGTCTCGAGCGACCAGAGCCGTGACTCGATCTCTGCGCTCAACAGCTCGTAGTCGACCTGGTTGGCGCGACTCAGGCTATCGCGATCAATCTTTGCAAGGCTATCGCGATAGTCCTCGTACGCACCGATGAGCCCGGCCCGGGCAGCCGCATCCACCTGGTCGAGTTCGCTATCTACGCTGTGATCGCCGATCCGGGTGGCTGCGATTGGCGAGAACGCCGGCAGATCGGAAACGAACCGGTCCGCAACCCGCTCGAAATCCGCGTCCGAGGCGACAGCATTGCCGCAAAGACATACGGCCACGACAAAGGTAGAGAATCGCTTCACCAGGGATCCTGCGATTAAAGTCCGATGGTGAGAAACATAGCATGGAGATGGTTATCCGGCAGCTGTAATATCGCTGGATGTTGCGCATATGGGTCCTTCTCGCCGTTGTCGTGTCCGGCCAGCTCTTTGCCGGGCAAAACGACCGGGTGCCAGCCTACCTGCTCGAGGTACCGGCGTCCGTCGGGACCGTACTGATTGCGGAGACCGACACGTCAACACTGCACTTGTTCAGCAACGGAGACGGTCGCGTCGGCCGGGACAGGGAAACCTATATGTCGATCGGGCAAAACGGCGTCGGCAAGGCGCGGGAATGGGATGGACGGACACCGCTGGGCGTCTACTTCATTAACGAGCAACTCGACACGAGTGGCCTGCATGAAAAATACGGACCCGTCGCGTACCCGCTTGATTACCCGAATACCTGGGACAGGAAGAGTGGTCGCAGTGGCGACGGGATCTGGATTCACGGGGTTACTCCAAACAGCGGCCGCCGGCCTCCGCTGGATACCGATGGCTGCATCGCATTGCCGAATGACGAGCTGCTCGAGCTCGGCCCCCGGCTGCTTCTGCACGAGACGCCCGTTGTGATCACGCGCAGCATTCGCTGGACGAGTCCGCAGCGGCTTGAAAGTGACCGTATCGAACTCAGGGGCGCGCTCGACCGGTGGGTGAAAAGTATCGAGTCCGGCGACCTTCATCTGCACCTGTCGCTGTACGACGATGAATTCTCGTATCGTGGGATGAACAGGGACGAGTGGGCCGCGTTTCGCATGCAGTCAGTTACGCGCGCCGCGCCGCAGGCGATAGTACTCCAAGACGTACTGCTAATGGCCGACCCGGAAGATGAGGGCCTTTACCTGAGCCGGTTCAGACAGGCGGTCGCCTATGACGGTCGCACTGTCGCGACCCTCAAACGACTTTACTGGAAGCGTTCGGCCGACGGTATCCTGAGAATCGTCGCCGAAGACAACGGCTAGCGAATACTCTCCCGGGCGACCAGTTCGTCCACGAGTTCGAGCCACTTGTCGTTGCCCCCGACTTCCTGCGCGCCCGTGCGGTACTTGCCGTTGACAACGATCGCCGGAACACTGGCAACGCTGTAACGGCGATTCAGGTCGGCAGCCTTGCGCAGGTTCTGGTCGACTTCGAACGAATTCCAGGTGCGCGCAAACTCGTCCTCGCTGACGCCAAAACGTGCAAACAGCCGCTGGATGGCCTCTTCCGAGGCGAGGCGGTTACTGCGCCGGTGGTATTCCTCGAAGACTGCGTTTCGAAAACCTTCGGGATCCTCGATGACGCCGTTACGGACGAGGCTCTGCTCGGTGTAAAACAGCCGCGCATGCAGCACGAGCAGGCCATTCCACATTGCCGGAATACGTACAAAGCGGACGTTGGCCGGCTTGTTCTCGGCCCAGCTGTTGATGGCGGGCTCGAATGTGTAGCAGTGCGGGCAGCCATACCAGAATATTTCTGCGACCTCGATCTTGTCGGCGCCACCCAGTGTCGGTTGCGTCGGCACGAGCCGCATGTAGTGCTTGCCTTCCTCGAACTGCCAATCGTACGTTGCAGCCGGGGTCTCGGCCTGCGCCAGCAGGATCGCCTGTTCACCATCTTCAGGTTCAGCCGCCGACTCTTCGACCACGGTTGCCTCGGTCGTCTCGGCTTCTGTTGCGTCCGTCGCCGGCGCCGTCTCTTCGACGACAGCCTCGTCGGCGACGGCCGGTTCCTCAGTTACAGCCTGGACCGGCTCTTCCTTACTGCAGGCAACGAGCGTCAGGCAGGCAAGCGAAAGCAGTGCAAGTTGTTTCATCATCGCAGTCCCTGTACGTACGAAGCGAGTGCGTCGATGTCTTCCTGGCTGAGTCGTGCGGCGATATCCCGCATGACGCGAGTCTTGCCATCGGACGTGCGCTTCCCGCTCGCATAATCATTGAGTTGTTTGGCCGTGTAGACCGCATGCTGGCCCTGAAGTGCCGGGTAATTGGCGGCCGGATTGCCGCGTCCGGTGGGCCCATGGCAGGCGAGGCAGGCGGCTGTACCGTCCTCGACGTCGCCGCCGCGGTAGAGCGCCTCGGCTCTGGCGATCGTCGACGGGTTCGCGACTGCCTGTGCCGGCGCGGGCAGGCTCTCGAAGTAGACGGCCAGGTCGCGAATGTCCTGGTCCGAAAGAGCCATCGACTGCGGCGACATCAATGGATCGTAGCGCTTGGCATTTGCCGGACTGGCTGCGCCATCGCGAAACGCCGTGAGCTGGGTGACGGTGTAGGTTGCACTCTGGCCGGCAATATTCGGCCACAAAGGATTGACGCTGTTGCCTTCCGGGCCATGGCAGGCCGTGCACGTGATCGCCTTGTTTTTGCCGGCCTCGATCGAACCATCAACGAGGCTCTCGGCCATGGCGGAGCCAGTCGCCAGCAGGCCGAGCAGCGGCAGAAATATTGCTGTATTCCGTATTTTCATCTTCCTGTAACCGTTACTTCCTAGCAGTGGCCGCGGCCACTGCCCGTTTCCAAATTGATTGTGTCACTGTTTGATAGATCGCAAAGCGGCTGGGCGCCTTGCTGCGTGACCCTGAAGCCGTCAGACTGTGGGCCCGAATTATACACGGATTCCCCGGGGCATACCCCCATGTCACAGTACCCCGAAGCCCGGTTCATCAAGAGCGCGAACGCCCCCGGGCAGTTCGTTGCGGATGACGGTGCCGAGGTGGCCGTGGCCGGCCGCTCGAATGCCGGGAAGTCGAGCGCGATCAACGTCATCGTCAACCGGCGCCAGTTTGCCCGCACGAGCAAGACACCGGGCCGGACCCGGCTCGTCAACTTCTTCAGTCTTCGCGACGGCCAGCGGCTCGTCGATTTGCCGGGTTACGGGTTCGCACGCGTGTCCGACGATATGCGCGATCACTGGGACAGACTGTTGTCTGCTTACTTTGCCAGCCGGCAGAGTCTGCGTGGCCTGTTCCTGATCGTCGATATCCGGCGCCAACTCCAGGAGTACGACCGCCAGATGATGGAATTTGCCGGGGACCTGCCCGTGCACATATTGCTCACCAAGGCCGATAAGCTGAAACGCGGACAGGCGTCGGCGGCGCTGTTGCAGGTCAGCAAGGAAGTCGGTGAACGCGCCACTGTGCAGTTGTTCTCGGCGCTGAAGCGCCAGGGTGAGGATGAAGCGCGTGATGTACTCGAACAATTTCTCGGCGCTTAAAAAAAACCCCGGGGCGAGAAATCGCCCCGGGCAATGAAGAAGCAACCGGTTTGGGGTTACCGTGTTGCACGCCCGTTTAGGGAGGTAAACAGGCGAGTGACTATTGCACTCAAACACTTGGAGTCTGACCGAAACGGAAAGTTCCCAGCCACAGCTAAAATCCTGAATTTTATATAGAAAAGACTTAGATCGAGTCTAATGGGCCTCATCCCAGTTGGCGCCGGCGCCGATATCGACGACCAGTGGAACCGAGAGCTCGGCGGCGCTGCACATGATCTCGGTGACCCTGCCACCGAATGAATCGACCTGGTCCGTCTCGACCTCGAACACGAGTTCATCGTGGACCTGCATGATCATGCGACCGACAGCGTCGTCGCCCGACAGCCACGCATGCACGTCGATCATCGCGCGCTTGATAATGTCCGCGGCCGTGCCCTGCATCGGCGCATTGATTGCGCTGCGCTCGGCGTACTGGCGCCGCTGAGCGTTTCGAGCATTGATCTCCGGGAGATACAGTCGCCTGCCGAACACTGTTTCGACATAGCCCTCGGTTCTCGCGCTTTCGCGGGTATCGTCCATGTAGGCCTTGACGCCCGGGTAGCGGTCGAAATACAGGTCGATGTAATCCTGCGCTTCGTTGCGCGGGATGCCGAGCTGCTTGCCGAGACCGAATGCCGACATGCCGTACATCAGGCCGAAGTTGATCGCCTTGGCGGAGCGCCGCTGGTCGGCGGTGACATCATCGAGGTCGGTTTCAAAGACCTCGGCTGCCGTCGCGCGATGGATGTCCTGTTCAGCTGCGAAAGCAGATACGAGGCCCTTGTCGCCGGAGAGGTGCGCCATGATGCGCAACTCGATCTGCGAATAGTCGGCAGCAAGCAGGACATGGCCGTCCGGTGCAACGAAGGCTTGCCGGATACGGCGGCCTTCGGGCGTGCGGATCGGGATGTTCTGCAGGTTGGGATCGGTCGACGACAAACGCCCGGTTGCGGCGACCGCCTGGTGGTAAGACGTGTGAACCCGGCCCGTGCTTGCGGCAATTTGCAGCGGCAGTTTGTCGGTGTAGGTGCTCTTGAGTTTGCTGATGCTTCGGTACTCGATGATGACGCGAGGAAGGTCGTAGTCGTCGGCGAGCTCGAGCAGCACGTCTTCGGCCGTGGATGCCTGTCCCTTCGGCGTCTTGCGAATCACCGGCAGTTCGAGCTTGTCGAAAAGAATCTCCTGGAGCTGTTTCGGGGAACCCAGGTTGAACGGTCCGCCACCGAGTTCGTGCGCCTCCTTCTCGAGCTCGAGCATGCGCTTTGCAAGCTCGCTACTCTGAGTCGCCAGCAAGTCGCGATCCAGCAGCACGCCGGTTTCTTCCATGTCGAGCAGGACCGGAACGAGCGGTTGCTCAATATCGAGATACACCCTCTTGAGCGGCTCGATCTCGCCGAGTTTTTCCCACAGCGCGTTATGCAGCTGCAAGGTGATGTCCGCATCCTCTGCCGCATAGGGAGCTGCCGTTTCCAGGTCGATCTCGTTGAACGTGAGCTGCTTGGCGCCCTTCCCGGCAACGTCCTCGTAATGGATGGTCTCGCGGCCGAGGTAGTAGCGGGCCACCGAGTCCATGTCATGACGCGTCGCGACGCTGTTGAGCACGTAAGACTCGAGCATCGAGTCGAAGGCCATGCCACGAAGCGTTATGCCGTGACGAGCCAGGACGTGGGCATCGTACTTGAGATGGTGCCCGACCTTGCGCCTGGCCGGATCCTCGAGAAATCCCCGGAGTTTTTCGAGCACTTCGTCGCGAGGCAACTGGTCGGGCGCGCCGGGGTAGTCGTGTGCGACAGGAATATACGCAGCGTCTCCCGCACTCACGGACAAGGACAGGCCGACAATTTCGGCTGCCATATAGTCGAGACTCGTCGTCTCGGTGTCGAATGCGACAAGCTCCGCCTTGTCGATCCTCGTGAGCCAGCGATCGAAGGCCTCCCAGGTAAGGACCGTCTCGTAGGTGCCTTGCGGTTCGGCTTCGGCGACGGGCTCCGCAGATCCGGCCGCTTCGTCCAGCTGCCGGAGCAGTGTGCGCAGCTCGAAATGACCATAGAGTTCGCGCAATTTCTTTTCGTCGCCACCGACGGCCTTGAGGCCATCGATCCCGGCCGGTAACTCGACGTCGTGCCGGATCGCTGCGAGCTGTTGCGACAGGCGCAGCTGCCCGATGTTGTCCCTGAGGCTCTCGCCGACCTTGCCCTTGATGTCCTGTGCATGTTCGACGATGCCATCGGCGCTGTCATAGTCGTTGAGCCACTTGGCCGCCGTCTTGGCGCCGACTTTGGGCACGCCCGGTATGTTGTCCGACGTGTCCCCGACCAGCGCGAGATAGTCGATGATCTGCTCGGGCCAGACGTCGAACTTCGCCTTGACCGCATCGCGGTCAAGCACGGTGTCGTTCATCGTGTTCACGAGCGTCACGCGGTCATTGACGAGCTGGGCAAGATCCTTGTCACCCGTCGAAACGAGAACATCGAGCCCCTTGTCGGCAGCCTGTTTGCACAGTGTCCCGATGACGTCGTCGGCTTCGACGCCTTCGACCTGCAGGAGCGGCAGGCCCATCGACTGTACGGCCTCGAGGATCGGCTCGACCTGGCTGCGCAGGTCGTCGGGCATCGGGGGCCGGGTCGCCTTGTACTCGGAAAATATTTCGTCGCGAAACGTTTTTCCGGGCGCGTCGAACACGACGGCAACCTGTGCATCGGGCTGCTCGCGCACGAGCTTGTTGATCATCGTCAACACGCCGTGCAGCGCGCCCGTCGGCTCGCCTGCGGAGTTCGTCAGGTTGGGAAGTGCGTGGAACGCCCGGTAGAGGTAGGACGAGCCATCGATCAGGACGAGATCAACACCGGACATCCGGGTTCCCGGCGTCAGTTCTCGTCGTCCTCGCCGTTTTCTTCGCCCTCTTCATCGCCGGCAGGCACCGGTTGCGGTTGCTGGACCGAACTCGGGTCGCCGGGAACGTACAGCGGCCCGCTCTGGCCGCAGCCGGCGAGAGCCAATGCAAAGAGGAGTGCGGCGAGAATTCTTGTCGTCAGGGTCATGTTGTCGGCCTCGGAACAGGATGCGGCGATTATATCGGGTTTATTGCCTGCTATCGCGGCGCGCCAGTTCTTCTTCAACAAGCGCACGTAGCTGCTGCGTCGATTCGATCAGGCGCTCACCGGTGACACGTCCCCCGGCAGCAATACGCATGCGATACAGCACCTGCCGACGGAACTCGTCCCAGGACGACGATCTTCGCGGCTGCTGCAAGACCACATCGCGCGGCCAGGTAAAGTCGGGCCCCAGCACATCGAGAAGAACCGCGTTAGCCCTTTCGATAGGCGGAAGCACGGTCTGGTCGATGTAAATTGTTACGCCGGCATCCATAAGGAAATGCTTGAAGATTTCATCAACGACCCGCGTCGTGTTCTTTTCCACGATCAGCTCCGAGCGTTCGATGTCGGCAAAATAGCGCACGAGCTGCCTGCGCAGGTCCGAATTGCCAATGAGCTGCAAGTTTCCCGTGTTGGTCAAGTCCGCGTACGCAGCACTGACGATGCTCAACGTGCGGCGTACTGACAATTCGCCGAGCATTCCATGCAAAGGACGATGGTCGGTAGTAGGGTTCGCCGTAGATATTGCGTCCAGGAATTCTTTTCCTGTCGCGAGCATGCTTTTCTCGAATTCGACGAATTGTGCGACTTCGGCCTCGATCAGGATGAGGTCATCCCTGAGCAGTTCGAGGTAGGCGACCTCCCTGTCCCTGTCCTGCCGGTCCTGCACCCAGCCATCGATGTACAGCGCGATCAGGATACCCGCAACGATCAGGACGAGCTCGGCGAGCAGTGACACCCAGCGGCGATTCAGAAGCGCGGTCGCCGCCCGCTGCGGCGGCAAAACAGGTCGCTTCGGTGCTCTGATCTCCTCGGTCATTGCCGGGACCCCGTTTCTTATTTGTACTTTTTCGCCACCTGGCGATAAGCCTCGCGAAACGGCAAGCCGTCCTCGGTAACGAGCCTGTACGCCTCTTCGGTTGCGTAACTGCCAGCATCCAGTGTGATGTTTTCGGGCAGGAAGGACAAGCCGTCGAGGACGAGCGCCATGATGTCGACGCTATCGATCGCGAGGTCGATAGCGCGGAACAGCGGCGCCTTGAGGCGTTGCAGGTCGCGCTGGTAACCGGATTGAAGCTTGGCGGTAATCATCAATGACTCGTCGAGGCAGGCCTGCGCCGTGGCCGAGGAAGCACGCAGGAGCTCGAGCACATCGGGATTGCGCTTCTGCGGCATTATCGAGGAACCGGTCGTGACGTCCGCCGCGAGCGAGACGTAAGCAAACTCCTGCGTATAAAAGAGCAGCAGGTCACTCGCCATGCGGCCGAGGTCCTGCAGCAACAGCGTGATTTCGAACAGCAGCGCACTTTCGGCTTTGCCACGCGACAGCTGGACGGCCGTCACCGGGTTTTGTGTCTCGGCGAAACCAAGTATCGACGTGGTCATATCCCGGTCGAGCGGGAGTCCCGGCGTGCCGTAACCGGCAGCGCTGCCGAGCGGGTTTTTGTCGCAGCGCCGGCGGCAGGTCTTGAATCCATCAATCGCGTCGGCGAGCGCCTCGTCGAAGCCGCCGCACCAGAGCGCGACGGATGAAGGCATCGCATGTTGCATATGGGTATAGCCGGGCAGCTCGATCTCTCCTTGCCGCTCGGCGATTCCCGCCAGTGAGTCGCGCAAGGACTGCACGCGCGCTGCGATGTCCGCGCCTGCATCCTTGAGGTACAGGCGCAGCGCAGTAAGTACCTGGTCGTTGCGGGAGCGGCCGAGATGCAGTCGCGCGCCGGCTTCACCGATCGCTTCGGTCAGGCGGGTCTCGAGGGCCGTGTGAACGTCCTCGTCCTCGAGTGAGATGCGCCAGTCGCCGGCCTCGAAACTCGTCTCCAGCTGCTGCAATCCCGCACGAATGGCAGCGCAGTCGTCCTCGCTGATGAGGCCGGTCGCGGCAAGCATCTCGGCATGGGCAATCGAACCGCGCACGTCATACGGCACGAGCCGCCCGTCGAGCAGGTGATCCTCACCCGCCGTATAACGCAGCACGCGATCCGCCAAAGGCAGGCCCTTGTCCCAAAGCCTGCTCATGAGACCTTACTGCCCTGCTCGGCCGGTGTGAGCGCGGCGATGTCGTTGACGACCAGCGTCCCGGTGCCCTCGTTGGTAAAGACTTCGAGCAGCAGGCTGTCCGGGACCTGGTAAGAAATGACATGAACGCGACTGACGCCATTTGCCAGGGCGGCGTCGATCGCGGCCGCCTTCGGCAACATCCCGTCAGCGAGCCTGCCGTCGTCGCGCAATCGGTCGAGAGCCGAGCGATCGATATAGCTGATCAGCGACTGCGGATCGTTGACGTCTTCGAGCACGCCGGCGGCGCCGGTCAGCAGGATCAGCTTCTCGGCACCGAGCTCGGCAGCGATTGCCGCGGCGACCGTATCGGCGTTGATATTAAGCAATGTGCCGGTCTCGTCGCAGGAGAGCGGACTCACGACGGGCATCAGGCCGTTATCGAGCTGCTTGACGAGCACGTCGATTTCGACCGAGTCAATATCGCCGACGAAGCCGTAGTCGACGGATTGCTGTCCCTCCCGTTCCACGGGCGGCCGGCGATGTGCCCGGATCAGGCCAGCGTCGACGCCGCTGATGCCGACGGCCGGGATGTGCAAGTCTCGGCACGCCGCCAGCACACGCGTATTGATCTGACCATTAAGCACCATTGTCGCGACGTCGAGCGACGGGCCGTCGGTGACGCGGCGGCCGTCGACGAATGTGGTGTCCAGTCCGAGCGCGGTCGCGAGCTCGGTCGATTGCGGACCGCCGCCGTGAATCATCACGACGCGGATGCCGACCTGGTGCAGTAGGCCGACCTGCTCCATGAGCGCATTGGTCTGCGCCGGGTCGGCGAAGATTTCGCCGCCTGCCTTGAGTACGAAGACCTTGCCCTTGTAAAGGCGTATGTACGGCGCCGCATGCTTGAGCGCAGATACGACAATTGCGCGATCCTTCGTCGATGTCACGACGAAC
>JABAOH010001378.1_pt3 | contig 26516 bp, 33 predicted proteins | sample 7062181 | NCBI WGS metagenome assembly JABAOH01 (sample SAMN14538630, study PRJNA623070) | marine sediment metagenome | biome: marine biome [ENVO:00000428]; feature: marine pelagic biome [ENVO:01000023]; material: deep marine sediment [ENVO:00002113]; isolation source: pool of 5 deep marine... | reverse complement strand
CTCCTCCTTCTCACTAAAAGTAAGGTAAGCATTGTTAGAAGTATGTTAAAGATTTGTAAAGAACCTTCTAGGGAAAAAGGGGAATTTGCGGGAATAATTCAGGTGACATCTCCACCTTAATAGAACCTTCTTCCATAAACCCTAATTATTCTAGAATCCCATTCTCATTAACATAAGTATAAAGGACAAAAAATGGGGGGTGACATATCATTATGAAAAGAAGATATTTGACCTTAACATTCATCACATTCATTTTAACATTCGTGTCTGTTCCTATCTCTACCCAACAAGGAGTCCACGACTATGATCCATGGTATGACATTAATGATGATGGGAAGATTGACATAAAAGATGTGGCTGGAGTAGCAGCAAAATTTGGCGCAACTGGAACAGCCATAAACAAAACAGAGATGCTGTTGGACCTTCAAGCAAGAGTAGAAGCTCTAGAAGCTAAATTTCCTATTACAGCTGGTGACATAGCGGACGGAAGTGTTACCGATCTTAAACTTGCAGCTATGGCAATTCCCTTCGGCTCTATTCATAGCAGCATACTTACGACTACAACAACACCACATCCATCATGGGACGATATGTATGGGATGTCTTTAGGGATAACTTTGGCAAGACAAAGCCACATAATAATTATCTTTGGCTGTGACGCTTCTTTGTCTGCATCGGGGAGCTATGTCTATGCACGAGCGTTGGTTGATTCGACAGTGACGGACCCAACACTTAAAGTTCTAACGGGCCCCGAAGAAAATAGGCATAGCGCTCTCTCCTGCCTTTTCTACTTGCCAAATGTCGGCGCGGGTTCCTACACAGTCAAAATACAGTGGTGTGTAGCCAGCTCTGGATACATGGGATCTACAACATATAGAACTTTAACCGTCATAGCGCTACCGGTATAATCCTACAATTTCCTTCTTCTACCTTCTTCCAAAAAATGGGAGTTGCGGGTGATAACCCGAAGAAAATTCGGGAACAGATATCACTTGAGTTCTAGGAGTCGCTTTCTCCGAGTGAGTATGGTTGCCAGTAAGGTTACTATCATGAATAGTGGTAGAATGAAGAATAATGGAAACTCTGAGATTACTTCAGTTCCAATGATTTGAACTTGTTGTGCTCCATCTGTGTAGGTGAAGTAGACGTACGTGTAATCACCATCTATTTCTTCAAGCACTCTAAACGGAACTTGAGTATTGTTTACTTTGACTTCCCAATTTATTGGATCTGGGGAGTATAGGAGTTCTTTTGGGATACTGACTCTGGAAAAGCCAATTGCACCGTTTGGTCCAGTTACGTTGAAGCTGATCATTCTGTGGATTGTGCTGAAGTTGAAATCTGAAACTGTTGAGTTACTCACTGTCTGCACAAAGTAAGTTACTTTGTTCCAAGTTCCAGCGTCAAATGAAGTGATTGGTCCCATTAGTGGATAACTGTCGTTGTTTATTGAGTTAATATCGAATGAACTGTCACCTAAACCATCACTGCCTGCTATGTTTTGATCAGGACCGTGGAACAAGTCCGTGCCATTGTAGTCACTCCAATAGTTTCCACCAGAAGGATAACCGTCATCCCACGTGATGTTAATTCCTGGATCCTCCACTTGCTTATAATTGCTAATGAAGTTGTTGTGGTAAATGGAATTGTTTGAAGAACCTTCGAAAAAGATGCCAAGGTCGTTGCTTGCTATGATGTTTCCAGAAACAGTGATGTTTGAAGAATCGTAAAGGTAAATGCCATAGTTGTTTTCTGTTATGTTGTTTCCACTTATTGTGTTGCTTGAAGAATCGTCGAAGTGGATGCCATCATACGTGCTGTTCATTATTTTGTTCCCAGAAACAGTGATGTTAGACGACCAAGAGAGCCAGACGCCACGATCGTTGTTTGCTATGTTGTTTTCATAAATGGTGTTGTTTGAAGAATAATCAAGATAGAAGCCATAGTCGTTGTCTCTTATGTTGTTTCTACTTATGGTGTTGTTTGAAGCCTCATAGAGGTTGACGCCATCCTCGTCATTTGCTGTTATGTTGTTTCCACTAATAGTGTTGTTTGAAGAAACATAGACCCAGACGCCATCCCTATTATTTGCCATATTGTTCTCTTGGATTTTCGTGCTGTTTGTGTACGCCATTAGCAACCCCGGACCATTTTTGGTCAGGACTAGCCCTTCAACCGTGATGTTTGTCGAGTTTATGAGCGCTAGAAATCCCACAGTCAGATGGGTTGAGGAGTTAATCGTGATACCATTTTGGTTGATTAGGTAGTAAACAGGTTTGCCTTCCACAAGATTTGAGGTGTCGATTGAATGCAAATAATGGCTCAGCTCATCTCCCAAAACGTCAAATCCGTAATGATTTCCTTCCAACAAATTACCATGCAAAAAGTTGTTTGAAGAACTCTCGAGATAGATGCCAACGTCGTTGTCTGTTATGTTGTTGTCAGAAATGGTGTTTTGGTTTGAACTTTCGAGATGGATGCCATACCAACTGTTGTCTGTTATGTTGTTTCCCGCTATGGTGTTGTTTGAAGTCTCATAGAGCTTGATACCGAGTCCGAATCCTTTTACTTTCACATTCTTGATTGTCACATTGCTCCTCCCTATAGTCAGGGCTATTCCTACCCCAATCCCTGTTCCTTGAAGGGTGTAGCCTGCTCCATCAATTACAATGTTATCCCTCTGCACCAAAATGGTGTCATTAACGTTGCCTGTGAAGGTGTAGGTAACATTGTCCGAACTTGAAATATTTACTGTTGAAGGGTCGATGCTTCCATCAGCCCTAATGTAAATGGTTCCACTTGCTTCAACCCTCTGAACTCTAGATGCTGCACCCAATATGCCTAGAAGAACAATCAGCAAAATCATTACCAAAACAAGTCTTCTGTTCATGCGATATCACATATTTCGTTATGTCTGCCAGTTCAGTTTTTATGATTTGTGGAAGAGGCTTCCATGAATGGCGCTGGTTATTTCCGAATAACGTTAGTACGCCAATTTGCGCTCTAGCGGAGTACATAACTTAGGAATATACGTCGCAATCGAGATTTCCTACTTTGCATGCAACAGAAGTTCTCTTTCACTAACTATATCTTGTAGAAATCAGTTTATGCTTTCTCTTGAAAATAATAATTACGAGTAATGTTGCTATCATGAAAAGTGGCAGAACAAAGAATGATGGAAACTCTGGGATATATCCAATAGGGAAATACTGTTCATTGGTGGTTGAAGCATTATAATCTGGATCGAAACCTCCTATGGCATAAATGGCATCATAAACTACCGCGACAGCCAGTTGATATCTAACCGTGGGCATGGGGGTTCCTAATGTCCAGATGTCATACTGCGGATCATAGACCTGTGTAATGTTCGTCCGCTCCAAAGCTCCTATCGAACCACCAATGCAGTATATCCGTTTTGGCGCCATAACCCCCAACGTAACTCCAACACCAAGATTACACACACTTTGCAGCATATCCGCACCTTGGCTCCAAGAATTGTTGACAGGATCGTAAATCTGATTATAGCGTCTGATGTTGGTTCCACCAAACTCGCCTCCTAGAATGTAGATCTTGTGCTCAAAGACAGCTGAGCCATGTATATGGAAGGAGTAATTTGCGGATTGACCAATTGTCCAAGAATCCGCTTCTGGATCATAGATTTCAGTCATGTTGAAAATGTAGCCCGTTGAATTTGATCCTCCAATTAGGTATACGCGATCAAGAACCACGCTTGCAGAAAGGCTTTGCCTTGGAGTGGGTATCGGTGCCTTGTTTTCCCAAGAGTCTGTGAGAGGATCATATACTTCATTGATCGCAGTTGTTATCGAGTTGATTGTGACACCTCCGATAACATATATCTTGTCTTGCCAGACAGCTATGCCAAACTCCTTTCGGCGAGTTGGCATAGGTGTTTTGTTTGTCCACGTGTTTGTAGCTGGATCATACATCTCATTCGTGTTTAAGTGGCCAGAATCTTCATTGAAACCCCCAATTGCGCGCGCGCAACGACATGAGGATAGGGAGCTGTGCAGAATGCGCTCCATATCTCATGGTAGTGGGAGACTTATCACCTGACCAAAAGCTCTTGCCACTTGAGCAATATCCCTTATGTCTATCTTATCATCACGGCTTATGTCAGCTTCCTTTTCCCATCTTGGATCCCCTGGAACAGTGCCAAAAGCCTTAGCGGCAAGAGCCACATCTTTGATGTCTACTTTTCCATCATAGTTCAAATCTTCAAGAAGAGGATACATCCAAGGTGGGATTTCCCATCGTTTCGAATAAAGCTGATCTGTAGGGAATACAGGTTCCAATGTCTCCGAAAACCACTGAACCATAAATGGTCTAACATGGCCCAGTGTCCAACTAGATCCAAATTCAGTTGAATTCAAATCATGGCTGCTCTCGAATCCAAATCTGCCAGTAAGAGATGGACGTTCCTTCTGTTCAAGATGAGAAACTAGCAGGTCATTGTCCTTGATTTCTATTAGCTCCAGAGCTGTTCCAATCATAATTATAGCATCGTACGCTGCAATTGCCGTGTAACTTGGCCAATAGCCAGTTGCAGACAAAAATTCGTCCCAGAATGCGACCGTTCTTGGTGCAATAGGCGTTCTATTGCCCGCAAAGCTTAGGATTGTCTCGTACTCACATTCTCCTGCGAGATTAGTCCAATAGGTGTCTGTGTGCCCGAATATGTTCAAGCCCACAGGAATAGCATCTATGTTTAAGGCTCCCCATTGTGAAATCAAGTACATTCCTGAGCCGCTTGGGAATGTGTGGATCAAAAGCCTAGCGTCGCTAGAATTCACATTTTCCAACCATGGTGTAAAGTCGGTTGTACCTTCGGGTATAAGAGCCTCATAAGTAACGTTAACATATGGACCTAAGATGCTAGGGTAGATCGATGGATTAGATAGATATGCATGTGTCGTCGAAGTCCAAGGCAAGTCCTCGGTAAGGATTGCAGTTCTCACTTGTGGATTAGGGGCATCCTCCCACAGATAATGGCCGAATAATTTCAATAGCCTCGTTGGAATCAAATATTCCACTAAGGATGAGACTAGTACTCTTAGATGAGTTGTAGCATTGGGGTAGGTTCTGAAAAGGTATTTATATCTGGCATAATCAATGGGCACTCTATCAGCAATTAAATTATCAGCTAATGCACCAACGATAACAAATGGGGTTGCATAGTCCATTGCTACTTCGATCATTGCATCAGTTGTATCTGATCTGAAGCCACCTACTATGAAATCGCATCCTGCGCCGTTTATTAAATAGTCCATCTCGAATGCGGCGGCCCCGGGATCTGGGCTTGGAAAAGCATGTTCGTCACCAAAGACCAACTCAAATTCATAGTAATCACTATCAATGTTTAGCAGTTCCACTGCTAATTCGGCAGCTTCTTTCATCCCTGATGGTGACCAGAATTGTAGGCCGAATGGACCGATTAATCCTATCTTGATTTTCTCTCTTACCTTTAAGATGCATTTAACACGTGAAACAAGAGTTCCAGCTGTTGCAGTGATTGTTGGTTCGTATCTCCCTATTGGTGTACCTGGATCGGTGGTAATCGTCATCAACGATGCAACGGTATTATTGGGTTCGACTGTGACAGGATCTTGCGAAAATGAAGCAGATGAAAAGGGGGGAAGGTCAATTACATTCAAATCAACTACCGTGCTAGTTCCACCACCAGGATAGTTGAATAAGGTAACTAGAACGTTGTATTCAGCGGAATTTCCTGGTGTTGTGTTACTGGTGAGTACAGGTTCGACAGAGACTTCTGGAATTTTCTTTTCTACACAATAGAAGTCAAAGGTTGTATAATCTCCATTTGGATCCGCTTTATAGTAGCTGGTATCTTTTGGTGAGTCATAAGCTTCAACTTTTCCTATGTTGGCAAGCGCCCAATCTCCAACAGGAACTTTGAAGGTAGTTGACCAATCTCCATTACTATCTGTTGTCGGAGTTTTAGAATCTTCCAGAGAGTCGCCAACATAAAAACGCACATTAACCTTTGTATTGCTGATGGGCTCACCATACCCATCAATTGTATCAATCCATCCAGACGCTGTGAATTGTTCACCCAGTTGCTTGTCACTAATGCTGTTTATGTGGCAAACTTGTTGATAATCCTCAAGACCTTCGTTAATGACTAGGACATCAAAGGCCCAGTGGTTATCTTCATCGGTTCCTGAACCGCTTTGGCCAAGTCGTCCTTTTAACTCGATGCAATAATAGGCTTGTGGTTCATATTGGCCAAGATAATCGCTGACCTCTAGAGTAGACCACTCGTCTCGAGTGAATTGATCCTCATTATTAGTTGAGTGAGTCCAGACCGCTTCATCAATGAAAACCCAATCTCCAGCCAATCTTCCTTTATACAGCTGTATTCTAGCATAGTAATCTGCGCCATGAAACTGTGTAGAGTCCTTTGCGTTTAATCTTGCTTTGAACACGACGCGACGATTTTCATTTGTTCTTCCACTTAGACCCTCATTGGCGGAAACGCTAAAACTTTGTTTTCTCATATAGAGTGGGAATCCAGTATCTTTTAAATGAAGTTTGACTTCTCCGACGCGAATGTGGTTTTCTGGGTCGCTTTGTATTGCATTTTGGACAGCTCCTTCTCTCTGCACAGAGGTCTCAACTGGACTTATATTTGTGAAAAGAGCCAAGGCTATTAGAAGAATTGATGGACCACATTTCCTGAATTGGTTAAGAAAGTTGCAAAAATGCGCCCAAGTCTTGCGCGCGCGCGCATACATCTCTCCCATGGAATCTCCCCTTATTTCTGCTACCTAATCTACACATCCACTTTTATGATTTATGGAAAAATATTCTACACAAGACTCGATGAGGTGTGATGGGTTTTAAAACTAATGGAGTCATTCACGTTATTGGCAAATAACCGCAGATCCAAAATGGAATATTAATGTTATTGGTGTATAACAGGAACCCAGACAAACTACCATGGTTTGTCCGGTTTTTCTTACGCCTATGTTATTCTCTGCTCTTGCCGAAATTCTATGGAAATATTCCTAAGTTTCTTTTAAGACCCCTTTAAGAGATTTTAGGCCTTGATATTAAAAGGTCAAACGCGATGGGAGTCTAAGCTGTCAAGTTGCAGGTCAAGGAAAGTTAGAAAAGTTTTCTACCCTTCCTTACCCTTGAAGAGCCTTTACTAGTTTAGGAAACCCCCAGTAGAGAGCAAGTCAAAGTTACAAGCGCCTATAGCTTTCTGCAAGTTATTTTCCCATACCTCTCAGGCCAGCTGAAAATCAAACTTTACTAATAGTTTTGTAGGCTGGAACATAACTTTGACAAGTCTAGACAAGCCTTTGACTGGCAATTGCTTATAGAGAAGCTAGCAAACCCTTTTAGACCGCCTAAAAGCATAAAGATAAAACTTTTAGGGAAACCAGCAGACCCTTTTAGATGGTTAAAAAGCACAAAGGCGAACTCGCAACCACTACATACTTTTCTTGATTTGAATACACTCCAGAATTCTCACCGGTGAGAATTCTTGTTATGGATTTCATGCCCTCAGGAATGTCCTTCGCAACCACTCAATACTTGTCTAAAGAAACCTGCTCATATCTATCCAATATGTGAATCCACCGAGTGCGCGTGCATCACAAACATCTAACTCATAAGACTGAAGAAGGGTATGCTTTTCTTGAGCTCGTTTCTTTCTCGGCTTTGTCTGTTTCTTAAGGGGCAGCTGCCAAATTGCTCTCATCAGTTGGAATGGAGATTAGATCTCTTTCCTCATCAATTATTACTCCATCCATGTCCTGAACTATTTTCATGTACTCCAAAACCTTCTGCTTTGTTAGACCATGCTTAAACTGCAACACAGCAAGGCTTTTCGTTAAACTCTGTGGTTGCTTAAGGTTCAAAAGGAACTTTCGAATTTCAGATATTCGCTGAGCGCGAGTAAAGGCGCCGTCACGCTTAACCATCATGAACGCTCCTTTGGAGTGTAGTTGTGTTTATGTTTATATCTATGTGGGGAGGATGGTGGGGGAGAGTATGTAGAATAGAGATAGAGCATGGATTCTATAGACAGTAGGTAGGTAGGTAAGGTAGGTGTGTGTATATTCACAATCATAATTACATACCTGTCAGATTTCACAATGAGCAAGACTTATTAACTAATATCTCATATTAGTTACTAACAGTTGATATTAGCAAATGACATTGAAGATCAGAATTTTGCAGTTCCTTAACCAACAGGGGAGATCTCGATTTTGTCAAATCAACAAAGGCACAATGAAAGAGCGGGAAGATGAGGATATCCATGGTGTCAAGACCTCCCATGCACTAAATGCTTTGCGGGCTGAAGGGCTTATCAAGAGAGAATATGTAGAAAGGCAAAGTTGGTATGAAATTACCGAAGATGGATCCAAATACCTCCGAAAAAGAGAGGCAACTCAGCAAATTTCAACTAGTGATCCATCTTCGTTTGTAAATTGTGACGTGGTACTCTCGTCAAATGGAAATAGTGACGCTTCAGTCTATTGGTCGAGGCCAATTGATCCTTTTACAAGGAAATTAATTGGTAATATCATTGAGAGATGTCCCGGCATAAAAATCCTTGCTCATGAGCAAGAATAACAAACTGAACGGACTAACCGAGCACGCACAGACAACTACACCTTGACGCAGTGCGTTGAGAGGTGGCTGAAGAAGTTGAAGGAGCTTGGGTAGTGGGAATCAACATTTTGCGACGGTGCACACGATCCAATCTTATTCGCTATCGTCTGCCACAGATGCCGCGCACACGGGTTTGATCAGTTGGATCAGGATGGATGCGCACACCGAAATCTGCCTCGCCAGATGCTTCTTCAACCTCTACGTTAATTTGTCCTTGTAAGGATTCGATCGATGTGCCACAGTTTGGGCAAAATTCGCTGAAATATACAACCAACTTCCCACATTGCGGACATGACTTGTTCAAGAATGTTTGCATGACTTCACCTGCATAGATTAATAGTATAGAACATCTTAATAAAATGTTCTACATGGGATTATCTGTGACTTTCATGAGTCATACGTGTGTGCAGCTGAAAAAAGATACGGACCTTCTATACGTGTTGAAGCAAATACATTGACAATTCTGCGCGCGCTAACCAAAAATAACCATCGACAACGAGGTGTCAAGATTTTCTCATAAGGTTTATCCAAGCGAGCATGCACGCATCCATTGGGTGCGCATTAGTACCTTCTTTCTCATATTTCTTCCATCAACCGCCTTGGATTCCATATTTCTTCACAGATTCTGCTGTAGAGCTTTCCACGTTCATCTAGGTCTTTCTTCATGAATTCCGAGTGTGACCTGAAAGGTAACTCACTCCGTTCAACATAATTCTTGAAGTTGGGGTTATGTTCATAACATTTCGATTGCAAGGACTTTGCTAAAAGATTCTGACCAAAATAGTGTGGAAGTTTCTTCTTGTAAGGAAGATCGCCATAGCTTTGATTGAAGCCACGCGGAACGAGAAGGAGACCGCCGATACGATTCCGATATTCCTCGAACTCATACACGTTGTCGAATTCATCTTTGTGACGTTCGAGTTTATCTGCCCAAATGTGTTCGATCTCAAATGGCTTCTTTATCTCGCGGGAAATATAGTTCTCGTAGCTTGATGCAATCCCGCTCTGTTCCTCGATATGGCTCGTGATTCTTGCCAACAAACGATGAATGTATCTTCGATTTTGCTGATTCAGAGAGAACTCTGGATTAGTCTTGAATGTTTCTTCTGTCTCGTTGATATTCTTTGTTAGGATATCTGCCAGTTCAGATACGGTTCTGTCTCGTATTTCCCGAATTAGGCTAAACATAGTGTAGACGATTGATGAATAGGCAAGAGTACGCTGATTCCAGACTCTGCGAGCAATGAAGAAGTCTATGTACCCTGCGACAAGTCTGATTTTCTTGGTAATTGTTTCGGGATCATCGTCTATCTGGAGAGGAGACAGTAACAAAGGATATTGGAGCGTGAAGTTGTTGCTTGCGTTGTAGTATATACAATCAAGTTCCTTCTGAAAGATATCCGATGCTTTGAGATTTCTCATGTGCTGGTTAGAGAAGAATCGGAATTTGCTCATAACGAAATGCTCGAAATCCCTTTGCCTGGTAAGTCCCAGTCTTGTGCTTTCGCTACGGACCCATCTATGAAATAGGTGAATGTTTTCGAAGTCTTGGTTAACCGCGCCTTTTTTTCGCTCCCTCATTGATTCCGCATATTTCGCTCTTAGCCACACCTTGAAGAACTCGGTCTCTTCATCTTTGTCTATTTTTATCAACTCAGCGACTTGATTTCTCCAGAACTCATTTGAGCTCATTCGTTTGCCAGGATTCATGTTTGCCAGTAAATACCCCTTCAACATATCAGTCGGATTCAGAGACATTCCGCGGTCATTCATAGTTTCAAATATTGTATAAGCATCGTCGTCATTGTACGCGGTAATCTCCACCATTTCAACTTTGTAGAGCATCCAATCAATAAACTGCAACAGATTCTTTTCATCTAACCCATCAGGAAAATTCTCCCTCAGATCTTGATAGCGTTCGTAAAGATTCTGAACAGACGGACTTTGACCAGATATGTCAAAAGGTTGATCTTCATAGAGCGCCCTCATACAATCCGCGCGTTCGTCTACATCAAGATTGAACGATTTTTCTCCGAAGGACTCGGAGAATATGTATCGGTCAACTGAGGCTTTATGATCAAAGGCTTTTTGTAGATGGTTTAGATGAATCAACAAAAGAGTTAGAGAAGTGAGTCGTTGTTGGCCATCGATTATGAAATTGCCGTCTTCCCTGTTGCAGATCACGATAGGGCCGAGAAAATAGCTGCCGTATTTTTTCACATGTTTTCGTTCATGCTCTTTATCATAGTGTGAGAGGAATTTTGAGCTTAGGTCTTCCAATAGGGCGATTATGTGAGGGGGTTCCCATTTGAACTCCCTTTGATAGAAGTCCAATTTGTATTTTTTATCCAAAAGAAGTTCAGACACATTCTTTGCTTTGCCTTGAATACTCCTAGGAAGTGACACGAAAGTGACTCCTTAAAGTTTACTTAGCGACGTTTCTACGTTATATTTTTTGCACATATTTAGATTTCTTCTCGCAGGTGAGGCGAAGTAAGCACCCACGCTGGCCTTCTTCGCGCGCGCCATGCCTACGAAACGGGTAAGAGTGGACCTGGAAGATACTGTTAAGTTATTTGTGGTCTTAAGAAGGTTGTTCCTCTTCCAGCGAAAGGGTCACAAACTTTAAGAACCATAGATCATATTTAGGTATGTGTGGTGCATGGAAGGGGATTTGAACCCCCGATCTGAAGCTTAGTAGGCTTCTGCTATGTCCGAGCTAAGCTATCCATGCTCTACTTCGTTTGTCTTTTCTAGCGAGGAATTATATCAATAAGATTCTTCAATGATGATCTTTGCAGTTTCTCAAATGCCATTTGGGAAGTCTGATTTTCTATTGCGGTAATAATTTCAATCATCTCTTGTTCTCTACAAAGTAGATAATGTTCCTTAACTAACCTATTGTAATCGATGAAATTGTTTGGAATTTCTGGATTTTCTGTACAAACTTTGCAATGACAAGGAATTACATCACCATTGTTCTCAACTGTCGTTAAGAATGTTTCTCTGCTTTGCATCGTCATAGTAACAGGATCATATCGACTCGCAAAAGAGGGAATGGGAACTTCAGATGAGTCTCTCCTTCTATCTTCTCGATCTAAATTTAGTCCAGTCGATACTATAGCAAAAGAGGAATGTGCAGCAGGAAATGTTTGATTTCCTGCTTCAAGTAAGCCAAAGGCTTTATTCTCAAACTGAGAGGAAACAAGGCTTAATTCCACCAGAAAATCTTTGAATGCATCTCTCTCAAGATGCATTTGTGGATTACATAGATCAAGATTTTTGAATTTAAACAATGTCAACGGGGTTTCACTAGTAGAAACATAACCCTTTATTTTCGACATGATGCCCTTATTTCTCAAGATTTTCGGTTTTACGATAAAATAATCTGCACATACCCTTTTATCTTCACTAAGTGCAGGACTCAAAGCTCTAGTTTTTTCATTCATAAGAATTGCTACCTTTAGGAGATGGGAATTTGTTATTAACGGAACAGGTGGAACGAGTACATCTGCTTCTGCTCTAAGTTCAACATGTAAAGTGTCACGGATAAGGCGAGTTCTCATGTTTTTGTCGCTGTAAACACAAGTCCAAAAGTTTGTATGCTCAGAGTCTACAAACAACCTCTTACCTATTACGTTCTTTCCTTTTTTTCGGTTATCATCCAATTTTTTTCTCTTTTCAAGAAAATCCCGCAAATATTTTCGGATAGTACGTGAAACAAACGGAGTATTCACAAGTCGCTCCATATTTGTTGAGTAATATAAATACTCCAATGCGGGATCAACTAGAAGTATTTTTTTCCCTGCATGGGGTACAAAGCTTTTGTCTAAAGTTGTTTGATCTGAAATGAATCTAGATATAGCTGTTTTTTTCATAGTTGGATACAAAGTCCTTCCAACATCAAGTAGCCTCACCACATAAGCAGAAAGTTGCCTAGGAGCGTAAGACTTTCTGACAGTAGAATATCGGTTCATGTCACCATCGCTTTTCAGACGGGGAGCGAAAGTTGGTGTCACTAAGATTTTTCCGTTAATTTCTAAATCTACAGATTCAGAAAAACTGCATTTCCTTCTAGGATGATGGATGACCTGAATTTTGGACGTTTTCATGTTTTAACCTCTATTCTCTGACTAGCCAAAATTATGAACTTACTTAGTGCATCTTTGAATTTGAGCATGTCTTGACATTTGATCATGATTCCACCCTTTATTGTTGTTAGTCTTAATTCATCCTGTTCCTTTTCTTGTATGAACACAAATTCCCCTAAGGCATTTTCGAGTTTAAAAAAATCGTACACTTTGTCCCCTATTGGTACTGATATACGTTCTGTAGGATGGACGGGTCGTCCGTTTAGATAGTATACCGAACCTGTACCTCGGTCACTTTTGTAAGCTTCTCGTATAGCAACCAAATGCTCTAAGTGTTTTGTAACAGTAATTCTGCTCAAATTTGTCGCATCAACGATTTCCGACACCATAACCCCCCTTTCATTCTTGGAAAGAATCTCCTTTATTAGACTTCTAACGTATTTTTCTCTTTCATTAGGTCTTAGTACTTGTACTTCTTCTGGAGAGAGCATTAAACTAGGTATATTGATTTCCATGTTAAACCTTACCTTGATGTTGTTTTGCATGTATGTTTGTGTTCGTAGTTATACATCATGTATAACATCATCATCTTTAACCTCTTGCCTTTTCCCATTAAAAGCAGAAGGAAGTATTAAGGGTTATGGTATCTTGTGGGTATACCGCATGCATGCAAAATATTAGTGGCATTACCTGAAGGCGTCGTTGAAATCTTGGATAAAGAAATGGTAGGCAAACTCGGAGAGGGCTATAGTGACACCCTTCGCACTATCATTATAAACTGGTTAGGCGAACAGGGTTACTTAGCGAAAGGTGGAAAACATGAAGAAAACAAAAGTTAGAAGGGAAGTAACAGAAGAAATAGACCTCTTAGATGATATGCTCTCTAGTCTTGTTGATTTACTAATCGAAAAGGGCATCGTAACGGAAGAAGAATATGAAAAGCGAATCAAGCAGAGGGTCAGGGTAAAATAGTTAGAAAATGAAACCAAATTGTTGTAGCGGAACTCTGAACTCAGTTTCGCCTTTTCTTGTTTTCATTTTGAAAATTATATCTTCCTCAGTAATCCTTGCGTAAAAATAGTCGTAGGGACTGTCTTTGGTGAATGAAAAACTGTCAGCCTTTCTTTTCATCAGCACTTTTAGACTTTCAAAAATTGCCCAGCCTTTTTGTCTCTCTAGAACCCGCAATTCTTCTAGAACATTCTCAAAAGTTGTGTAGTTTAGTTCTTTTTCTGTTTTTTCACTGAAGATTTTGGCAAATTCCGTCAAATCATTCAGCCTTTGCTTTTTTCTTCTGTTGTTCTATTAGAAGTTTCTCTATTTCTTCGATTCTTTTTGATAGATCATTGACAGTATTGCCAATCTGGTCAAGTTGTGCTTTGATTGTCTCTAAATCTTTCTTTATAGGTTGTACAGCTGCAAATACAGCCTTTGTACTCATCTATACTTTCTCCAGCATCCATTTAAGTAAATAAACGTATAAGCTTATCTAACATCTATCGTATATCGCTAGCTATTGTGTGCTCTGCAGAAAGATTCTGTCAACTCTTCGGTTAATGGATAGCCTAAAACCAAAAACTTCTTTGGGTCATCACAAATAACTTAACAGTATCGACCTGGAAAAGGATATTCAAGCACGGGGCAAACAGAATACACTAATGAGAGAATATTGGCGACAATCACTTAGCTGAGAGCGAAGCGATATAGGGATAGGCATGATCCTCTTCACATGGAAAAAGATAAGGAAAGTTATTCTGCATGTAAAGCGAGACTTGATTTGCACTGGCACTGTACAAAGCATATACGATTTGATTGCCCACTAAGCTCAACGTACGCGTATGCGCACATGGCTCAATCCAGGAATCCAGCCCAGTTGACTTTTATTTTTGCTGCAACTTCTGGATGCGCTTCCAATACTTCCTTCAGAGCCTGTTTTGCCCATTGGAGCTCTTCTGGGCTGCCTTTGTTGGATTTAAGTTCGCAGATTTCCAGACACAGCTCAGCCAACTCCGTTACGACCTTGTCTTCTTCCGTCTTGTCGGGGGTTGAGAAGTCCCAGAACTCCAACTCTTCATCTATTTCACTTGCTTCTTCTTCAGCCATTCATCCACCTACAAATCTTAGATGTTGCTTGTAGTAATTTGAGTGTTTATTCATCTAAGATGTTAATCAAACCATGCATCCCTATTGTGACTGCATGACAGGATTTAGCTTATTATCAGAATTATTCGACGTATCCTTCTCTCTTCAGCTTCCTTAACGTTTTCTTCTCGCTTTCTAGAATCTTGTCAACTTCTTCGTCTGTGAGCTGCTGTCCACTAGGAATCAACCTATAATGATGTTGGTATCTGACTCTCAGCCGATCAACCTCGCGTGTCATCAAATCTAGGCGCTTTGAAAGGTCCATTAAGGCGTCTTTCAAATCAACGATTTCATGCTGTTGCTTAACCACGGTTTTCTCCAATTCTGCCTTCGAAGGCGCTTCAACCCCAGTTACATTAAGATATTTGCCTAATTTGATGAAGGCTTGCCTCAACCTGGCCTTGGCAATGTATGTTTCATCGCTCTTAGCAACGGCCTTACCAACCATTAGCTTAGCTGCTGTCAGGCCCACCCCAGTTTCAATGGCAGCACGCATGAGCAAACGCCGGAAACAGTGAAACGTCAACCTCTGATTGCCAGTCTTGATTCCCGCCTTCTCAGCCAGCTTCTTCAGCCACACTCCAAAACTGTCTTCATCAAGCGGATGCCTGCCATTCGAAGGCCACAGAAATGGCGAAGGTCTTTTCCTCTTCTTGAGAGCAGCCAAATAGGTCTTCAGAGCCTTAACGGTTTCTGCTGAGAGAAAGCCTTTAATCCACACATGCTCCTTCCGTGTCTCAATGTTGAATGGAATGGGTGGTCTCGAATCCAGATTTGGCAATTGTTTAACCCGTATCATTCGGAAGTCACTGAGGCGCAGCCCAAGGTCCTTCGCCATCAAAAGAATGGTTCTTCCACGCAAGTCTGCAACCGCAAACATTTGACGGAGCTCTTCAATCGTCAATGGGTAGTCTCGTCCGCTGATGACAGACCTTTTGACCTCTGAAGGGATGATTGACACTCTGAGGTCCAAGTCGAAATACTTGAAGAATTGCACGATGGCGACGTACCTGCTACGAGCTGTGTTTACGGACACACCATTATCGACCTGGTACCGGTGCCACTTCTCGATTAAACGCTCAAACTTCCGCCTTTCCTTCGTAGTCTTGCCTTCCAGAGATTTCCTTCGTTCTTCGAGAACTTCGTTAAGGGCCTCTGCTGAGAACTCGCCTTTATACCACATGCTGAACTTCTTCAGCGCATTCCTGTAGTTCTTGGCCGTGTTCTTCGACTTGCTCTCGAAGATGTAATCTAAGAACTCTTGTGCATTCAACTCAGGTCAGTGATATTTCAGAGCTTGGATATATATCTCTTTCCGAAAAAAATTCGGGATATCGGGAGATATCTCCACTATGGCTGGGTTCAAATCTCTCTCGGCCCACCTTAGGATTCTCCAGGATAACCGGGAACCTACTTTCTCTTTCGGAAGAGTTTGACGTTGTTCATGCATGCATAAACGCTCTGCAATCATCGCGGATTAACCCACACATGGCAATTATCTTGCTCATCTAGGCAATTCCCCGTTTATCAAAATGTATCTCCGTTTTTATGGCTTAAGGAAGACATTGATGAGCGAGAACTGCAGCGCTGCATAATCAAGCGAGAAAAAAGGGAGGATGCGGGAAATAATTCGAGCGACATCTCCATGCATGCATATCGCCCACGCGCAAGGGTTATCTATCTCTGTTCGCTGTCTATCTGGAAAGTTGCGTAGGCGATTATTGTGGACAAACCCAAGACTAAACTCAACCATCCACCTTTGATTTTGCCAGTTTGCCTAGTAGGGGCCAACGTGAAGGGGAAACCCAACTTCGAGGCAATTGCATGGCTTAGCATAGTGGACTACAAACCACATCTCATCAGCATATCGTCTGAGAAGTCTCATCACACGAACAGAGGGATACGGGAACACAAGGAGTTCAGTGTAAACATACCATCCGCCGACATGGTTGCCGTGACAGATTACTGTGGCACACATTCAGGCGAGAAAGTTGACAAATCCAAGGTATTCAATGTCTTCTTCGGGAAGCTCAAGAATGCGCCTATGATAAGCGAATGCCCCATCAACATCGAATGCAGGCTTGTGAGAACAGTCGAGCTGTTGCATGGCGAAGTGTTCATCGGAGAGGTCGTCGGGGTATACATAGAAGACAAGTATCTGACCGACGCCAAACCAGATATGAGAAAAATCAATCCCCTCATATTCGAGCAAGGTCTCAGCAACTATTGGAAACTCGGAGAGCACATTGGAAGAATCGGCAACATGGGAAAAAGCTACAAACCACACTCAAAATGAAGGCGTCTTTTCTTGGATCAAAGCCTTCAGTGTGCTCGAAATCGTTAACCAGGTCCTCTACTGAGATCACATAATCTTGTCGGTCTGATTCCCGCATCCCAGTTATTACGGCAACCATTAAAGGGTAATCGGATTTCCCCTGAAATTTCGGAATCTCAATTTTGACATTCCGGGAGAACCCCTAACCCGCAACCATGAAGGGGATGCAGGAACTGCACAGCCTCTCAGCAACTAGGTTCGTTTATCCTACCCCATCCCACCCTAGAAGTGCATCCTACCCTAGATCCCCCCTAAGCGNNTTCTAGGCGTCATGAATCGTACGATTAGCGAATTAGCTATGTCGGCTGCTAGGGCGAGATCGCGTAGTGTTGATGGGTGACTGATCTGTACATCTACGCTGCGTCTTGGAGGTCGCAATGATTTGGGGTGCGCGTGCATTTTGGGCGGGTGCTGATGGCTTGGCTTTCTCTGTCCTCTTGAGGGGCCGCGTTGGGCGTGCCAGATTTTATATGGTGTCGATCTGGATAAGTGTGGTTTGGAGGGGTTTAAATGTCGAGAGACCCTGCGTCTGACCTCGCAATCATCGAATCTCAGTTGAAGGGTAAAACTCTGCGCGTTTATTGGCATCTCCTTAGGGCTCCCAATCATAGGGATGGAGTGCGGGCAATTCAGCGGACGTTGCGCTTCTCGAGCCCCAGCGTTGCGGTCCACCATTTGGAGAAGCTGCAGAATCTTGGACTCGTCGCGAAGGAGCCTACGGGTGACTATTTTCTGAAGGAAGAAGTCAAAGTTGGGCTTCTCCGATTTTTCACGCGTGTCGGCCGTTTCTTGGTTCCGCGCTACCTGTTTTATTCGGTCTGGCTGTCCACTATGCTTATCACCTACGTGCTCCTGTACGGCGTGACGGGCGGCGCCCACAACTTCTTCGCGTTGACTTTCGGCGTCGTTGGTTCCTCGGTTTTGTGGATTGAAACTTTCAGGTTGTGGAGGGAGAAGCCTTTTTGACCATAATTCAGATTGTTGCACGTGCACACAAATCATGAAATGGTGCCGTATACGCTTACTAATTAGCTAGAGAACAATAGAGGAGAACAGAATGTAAATGAAAGAAGAAAGAAGAAAGCCAGTGTCAACAACCAAAGGTATAATTGTGTACAAAGGCAACAAGAAAAACGACTGGAAACTTGACCTGCCAATAGACTGGAAACAATACGGAAAAATCACCACAGATAGATTGTGCAAATTCTTCAAGGAGTTAGACCGAACCAACAACATGACCCAAAGCGTCGAAATCGTGTTCCACGAGAGGGTCACAGACTGAGCTGAGAAAATTAGGGTTGTTAGAGCATGCGCATTATTATTCCGCCATTATAGCGGCATAAAGCCAAGTGAATCTTTCAGCCTGTTCTCGTCATGTACGCGCGCGCAGACATAGAAAAATGGAGGGGTTGGGCCCCTTGACTATGGAGGCGTGGGCAACTGGGGTGTTGTCGGCGGTTGTTTATCTACTCTTCTTCTGCGTCGTAGTAGGAAGAGTGCTGCTGCCACGAGAACAACCACGATCGCGACAAGCACAAAGATTGTAGTGGTCGGGTCCGCTTGACTTGGAATGGATGGCATAGTGTAATTTACAATCAGCCTTGGACCATGGGCTCCTTCTCTGGAATAAAATTGTGCGAATTGGATCAGGCCTGTCGGTTGTAGAGTCTTGAGAACTAGGGACACTATTGATTTTCCCTTCAAAGCGGTTGTTAAATTGAAGTCATAGTNNTATTCCATGTGATCTCCATCTCTTTCCAGGAGGTGTCGTCTGAAAGAAAAACTCCAACCTTATTCGTGGCAACTACGACGAATGTACGCAATCGTAGAATGATGGAGTTAATCGTGGCTTCAGATGGAATCCCGGAAAGATCGAATTTTAACCATGTATTATAATACTGCGGTGTTACAAACTCATTCTGATAATTATAAGAGAATACTGTGCTCCCACCACCATAGTTCGTGTCTGGACTTAAACTGCTTACGTAGGAATCTGCAATAGGGGTTATCGAAGTTTGAGTTGCTCTAGCACTTGGAGTCCATATGAGTGAAGCGAACAACAGAGCGAGCAATAGAAAAATCAGATATGCCACTTCTTTCTTCAACTATCTCACCTTTTCAACTATACATCTTGAGTAGATGCGCCTGCTATATCATTATTGCGCGTGTTGTATTCCTATGCTGTTCTAAAATGTAGAATTATATATGCCGTCTTGTGTAGGTTTGTTTGATAAAGTTATGAAAATCCAGTTGTTTTTAAATCTACGAATTTCGTGTCTTAAACGTAGAACTAAAAGCGGCTGGCACCCAGTTAACTTGAGGAGTCGGCAGTGAACCGCGTTCTCGTCTACGTTGCGACGGCTATTGTGCTGGGCTTAGTCATCACGCTTGTTCCAACTTGGATTTTCATTGGAGGTGCGGATGCCGACCATCAGTATTCCCTTCGAGATGCAAATGCACTGCCATTTTTAGAGACGACCGCAGGCAACCACGTTGACCTCGTCTCGTTCGAGGAGTTGGGGATTCTCGGTTTCAGCGTCTTGACGGCCTCCGTCGTCTACGTGGTGTCGAAGCGGAGACCCTGAACGAGCCGGGGGGATTCGTGGGAGGCAGGCGGCTTCCTTCAGAAGAGCGCGGTTCGTCAAGCAGCGCTGCTCTACAACGCTTTGCGGGCATACGTCACGTAGCCAGTGTGTCCGGTCATGAGTGTTTGAGGGCGAGTCTTTCCACGCGCCACCTGCATTCCACGCATGATACATTCAAAGGTGGCAACGTCGACAAATCCGTTGTCCTCTAAGGCTTCAGCGGTTTTCACGACTTGGTCAATTGTGGGGCTAAAAGAGACGATGCTTCCGCTGCCCTGCAACGCTGCGTAGGCCTGAGACACCACTTGCCAGGGAGTGGCCAGATCCAACACAACCGCGTCAACATTCCGTTCATCAATGCCCAAGCTTATGTCGCTGTTCTTGAGCTCAACGTACTTGATTACGCCCGCTTTTTCCAGGTTTTTGCGGGCAACAGCTTGAAATTCTGGTCGAATTTCGTAGCTGTAGACGCGCCCTCGTGGCTTTGCATAGAACGCAAGGGCTGTTGTCAACGCGCCTGCACCTGTACCTGCCTCGACTATTCGGCAGCCAGGGCCTATTCCGCTAAACATCACCATCAACGCGATGTCCTTTGAGTACATTATCTGGGTCTTCCGCTGTGCCTTAAAGATGAAATCCCGCAGCGTTGGCTTCAACGCAACGAATTCCACGTCTAAATTGCTGCGCAGCTGAGTGCCAAATTTTCTTCCGATGAGGTCACCCAGCTGGACGTATCCTTTGTGGGTGTGAAAGCTTTTGCCTTCTGCGACGTTGAGCAAGTAAGACCGTCTTTTGTTAAGGTAAAGCAGAACGGTGTCGCCTTCCCGAATTGTTTGACGTTTAGCCATGAATCTTGTGTTGTTTTCACGCTTTAAAAGACTGCGCGTTAGAGACGAACCAACTCGCCGACGGCGTAGACCGGCAAGCCCAAGAGCTGACGTGTGGACGAAATGACGAGCCGTAGGACCAAAAGAAGCCACGAAAAGAAATATAAACTACGTTGTTGCTGTTGAATTGCACAGCTGGAAGAAAAATGCCCAAATTCGGGTACTCCGTCGTCGAACTCGATACCGAAAAAACAGCGAAAGCCAGCGGACGCGAGCTCAAAATAAGCCCCAAACATGCCCGAGAAGTGTGTAAGACCATAAAGGGCATGCGTACAGATAAGGCCAAGCAGTATCTGGAGCAGGTCATTGCCAAAAAACGGCCTGTTCCATTTCGCAGATTCACAAAGAAGGTCGGTCACCGACACGGCATGCAGAAGGCCATGGTAGGGAAGTATCCGGTTAAGGCTGCCACACGCATTTTAAAGGTTCTCGAAAGCGCAGAAGGCAATGCTGAATTCAAAGGCTTAGACACCGAGCGGCTGCGCGTAGTCCACGCTTCCGCGTATCCTGGAATTAAGCTGAAACGCGCTATTCCCAGAGCCTTTGGACGGTCAAGTCCAAAAAATCGGGTACTCACTCACGTTGAAATTCTTTTAAGAGAGATAGAGGAACAAGGAGAAGTTGTCTGATGTCGGTCGTGAAGCATTTTATCGACGAGTCGATACGAAGGACGGAGATTGACGAGTTTTTACGGAATGAACTGGAACGGGCTGGGTATGGCGGAGTTGACATTACAAAAACACCACTCGGCACCCACATCGTGGTGTACGCGATGCGGCCGGGCGTGGTNNAGCTGCCTAACCCCCAGATTTCGGTGGCTGAGATTGAGATACCTGAACTCAACGCCTACGTTATTGCTTCGCGTATTGCGTCCGCGTTGAGAAGAGGTGTGCACTACAGACGGGCTGGATATTGGGCGCTCAACCAGGTTATGCACGCGGGCGCGTTGGGCGTCGAGATCGTCGTCAGCGGAAAACTGCGAGGCCGCAGAGCAAAATACGAAAAGTTCCGGACAGGATATCTGCCCAAAAGTGGCGAGCCTCCGCTAGAGCACATGAGAAAGGCTGAGCTGCACGTCCAGCTGAAGCCAGGCATTTTCGGAGTGAAAGTGCGAATCATGCCTCCCAGCGCCGAATTTCCCGACAAAATCGAGATCATTCCAGTTGAAGAAGCAGCAGAGGAAAGCGAGGTTGCAGCCCAACCAACCGTAGAGACGGAAGAACCACCGGCCGCTGAGGCGGAAAACCAGAAAGCTGAGCAACGACAGAAGGAGGCTACTGAATAGAATGCCCATCATTCGAATCAAAGACGCCCGAGACATGTCATCAGACGAACGTATGAAAAAGGTCACCGAGCTGCAAACCGAGCTGATGAGGCTCAGAACGATGACAAAAGCAGGCGGTTCAATCGAAAACACGGCGCGTATCCGGGAACTTCGGAAGGCGATTGCTCGCGTTCTAACCGTAGAACACGAGATCAGGCGCGTGAAGCCTGAGGTGAAAGAGAGGTGAAAGTCCCACCCACGATCGTGCTGCACGAGTTTATCGGACTCAAAGCCAAAGTTGCTGCGTGTGCGAATTCGAGTTGCACGAGCGTCAAAGGCACTGTTGTCGACGAGACGCGCAACACCTTTGTCATTTTGCAGGATGGCCAACGAAAAACAATTGTGAAGGACCAAGCTACGTTCCATTTCACTCTTGCCGACGGAACAGTTGTGGAGATTGACGGCAAAGTCCTAGTTGGGAAACCTGAAGACCGCCTTAAAAAGCGAATTCGGAGGCGCTGGTAGAACGATGTCACCGTCCTCTCCGAAGAGACCGAAAAAACCATGCGATGACCCCAACTGCCCCTTCCACGGAAGTCTCTCCGTAAGGGGACGGTCTTTAGATGGTTTGGTCGTCAGCGCTGAGATGGACAAAACCGCGATAATTCGCCGCGACTATCTTCACTACGTGCCCAAATATAAGCGATATGAGCGAAGGAAAAGCCACATACCAGCTCACAATCCACCCTGCCTCAACGCCAAAGAAGGAGAACAGGTGAAAATCGCCGAGTGCCGCCCAATAAGCAAGACCGTCGCGTTCGTCGTGGTGGCGATACGGGGGGATCAATAGTTGGCAGCTCGGGCACGGCCGCGGGCGCTGTTCGCAAGGGCAATGTTGGGGCAGAAGCCTAAAATCGCTAAAGGCGTCCAAGCTGGAACCATGCTGAAATGCGCCGACAACACCGGCGCCAGAGCGCTCAGGCTGGTGCAAGTGATGGGATATAAAGGGCGGTTGAGACGCGTCCCCTTGGCAGGGGTAGGCGACTTGATAATGACGTCAGTCCGGAGAGGAACGCCGGACATGCGAAGAAAACTCTTCCAAGCAGTTGTTGTGCGGCAAAAAATGCCCTTCCGCCGCCCAGAGGGGATTTGGGTCCAATTCGCAGACAACGCTGCGGTAATCATGACAGCCGAAGGAGAAATGAAAGGCTCCGAGATACGGGGCCCAGTGGCCAGAGAGGCCGCTGAACGGTGGCCCAGAATCGCAAGTGCCGCAAGCACAATAGTTTAGGTGAAGGTCATGCAAGCCACAAAACCAAGAACCCAGCGGAAACGGCTCTTTCAAGCTCCAGCCCACCGCCGCCACAAACATTTTTCTGCACCTCTATCGCCCGACCTGAAAGACAAACATGGAACCAACTCGATCCCCGTGAGAGTCGGTGACACAGTTCGCGTCCTTCGTGGCGACAGAAAAGGATTTGAAGGGAAAGTTACGCAAGTCAACCGCAAAAAATACCGGATCTTTGTCGACGGGGTTGCCCGCGAAAAGGTGGATGGGACCAGCATCCCAATTCCCATCCACCCATCCAAAGTGATGATTGTAACGCTCAATTTAGACGACAAATGGCGCCGAGAGGCGGTGAAGCGGAAAGGCCGGGTCCAGGCGGAAGAGAGGCGTCCAACCGCGGAGGCGTTGGCTGAAGAAGAAGCTGCAAACGAGAAGCCAGAAATCGCGCGGAAACCTGCGACCAAGAAAGCCGTCGCGAAACCTCGGAAGAAGTCTCGACGGAAAGCGTCGGATAAGCCCTCGTCGGAGCAACCAAAGAAGACCAGAAAAACCGCCAAGGCAAAACGGCGAACGGCGAAGAAGAAAGCGGAACCAACAGGGGAGGCGACGTAATATGGGAAAGAAAGGGGGGAGTCGACACTTGAAACGGAAGCCAGCGCCGAGGTTTTGGCCTATTCACCGCAAAGAATATGTCTGGACAGTGAAGCCCAAGCCTGGACCCCACTCACTACGGCGCAGCCTTCCACTCACAATCGTAATGCGCGACATCTTAGCCTTCGCAAAGACTGGAAAAGAAGCTAAAATAATTCTCTCAGAGGGCAAAGTACGTGTTAATGGTGAGGTTCACAGGGAAGCCGCCTTTCCTGTGGGCTTAATGGACGTAGTTTCCATTCCAGACGCTGACGTGAATTATCGCGTGTTGCCCCATCGAAAAGGCCTGATCTTGCACCCGATAGAAAAGGACGAAGCAACGTTCAAGCTTTGTCGAATAGAGGACAAGACTGTCGTCGTCAACGGGCACGTTCAGCTCAACCTTCACGATGGCACCAACAAACTAGTCTCCATTGCAGACCCCGAAACCCCAGAAGAAGACGTCTACCAAACTCTCAACACCGTCAAGATTGCCCTCCACGACCGTGAAATAACTAAGCAAGTGAGACTCGCGAAAGACGCGGTCGCGTTGATTATCGGAGGCAAAAATCAAGGGGTGCATGGAAAAATCGTGGACTACGAAGAGGAAGCGGGGAAAAAGCGTCGTTCCCTCATCGCGACCATTGAAGACGCTGCGGGAAAACAGTTTCAAACAATATTGGACTACGTCTTCGTGGTTGGGGACAGCGAAGAATCCATATCGCTGCCGGAGGTGCAATAGTTGCCGACGGCAGAAGAGGAAATCTGGAAGCAATGGGAAGACACGCCGATGCTGAAGCCGAAAATCCGCAAAGTCACAGTCAACATCGCCGTGGGAAAGTCGGGGGACCCCCTTGAAAAGGCTGCTCGAGTTCTTGAGCAGCTGACAGGTCAAAAGCCTGTGAAGCGCAAAGCGAGAAAAACCATACGCGATTTTGGGATTCGGAAAGACGAACCAATAGCATGCCTTGTAACGCTTCGTAAAGAGAAGGCGGTCGAGTTCCTCACCAAAGCTTTGAAGGCGGTCGACAACAAAATATCGAGAAGCTGCTTTGACAGACACGGCAACTTCTCCTTCGGCATACGAGAACACATCGAAATTGCCGGCACCAGATACGTGCCAGAGCTTGGAATCTTTGGAATGGATGTTTCAGTCTCTCTCGGCCGCGCGGGCTATCGCGTCAAAGAACGGAGAAAAGCCAAATCGAGGATTGGGAAACGTCATTTGCTGACAAGCGAAGAGGCCATCGCCTTTGTCGGGGGCACGCTCGAGGTGGATATTGAATAGGGTGTCCCAAATGGGAAAACAGAGACCTAAGAGTGAGCGGAAATTCGGCAAGGGAAGCAGGCCCTGCCGAAGGTGCGGTTCCTACGGCTCGGTTATTCGGCGTTACAATTTATATATATGCCGCCATTGCTTTAGGGAGATAGCCCAAGATCTTGGGTTCAAGAAGTACGAATAGTACGGAAGCAAAATCCATGACTGACACAATTGCCAACGGCATGACCACTCTCGTGAACAACGAGATGCGCCTCAAACGTGAGTGCATCATCAGCCCAGCCTCGAAACTGTTGGGGCGGGTTCTGAGAGTGATGCAGCTAAACGGCTACATTGGCGAGTTCGAATTTATCGACGATGGCCGCACAGGGAAGTTCAAAGTCCAACTTCTGGGCCGAATAAACAAGTGTGGCGCTGTTAGACCTCGCTTCCCCGTCAAATGTGGCGAATTCGAAAAGTGGGAACGCAGCTTTTTGCCCTCACGAGACATGGGCATCCTCGTCGTCTCCACGTCTCGCGGAGTAACTTCTCACAAAGCAGCGAAAGAAGAAAAAATCGGAGGCCGCTTGTTAGCCTTCGCATACTAGGAGGAGCGGGGAATGCGAGTCGTCGAAGTCGAAGAAACCGTTGAAATACCGCAGGGCCTAGAGGTTAAAGTAGACGGCAGAGAAGTGACGGTGTCCGGGGAGAAGGGAACGCTAACGAGAGACTTCTCGCATGCGCCCCTCTCTATTAAGAGAGAAGGAGAGAAGGTCACGGTTCGAACCGAGTGGCCCCGCAAGAAGGAGGCCGCAATTGTGGGAAGCGTAAGCTCCCACATCCGAAACATGATGAAGGGAGTTACGACAGGATTCACATACAAGTTGAAGATCGTCTTTTCCCACTTTCCCATCTCCGTCAAAACCGAAGGCAACAAAGTCGTAATCGAAAACTTCACGGGTGAACGCAGCCCCCGAGTGGCCAAAATAGTTGGAGACGCCACGGTCTCGGTCACATCAGATGATGTGAATGTTCAGGGAATAAACTTAGAAGAAGTGAGTCAGACCGCAGCAAACATCCAACAAGCAACAAAAGTGAAAAAAAAGGACCCACGGGTATTCCTGGATGGCATCTATGTCTACGAACGCTTCGAGGGAATGCAAACATGACGGAGACAAAGCGACCCGAAAAATCCGCGGCTCAACACGCTGTCGACTGCCGGAAGACCGTGAAAGCCCACAAACCCAAATTCAGACGCCACGAAAGCTGGCGCTACAAACGTTTAAAGGAAGCGTGGCGGAAACCCCGGGGGTTGGACAACAAAATGCGACTGCGAGCGAAAGGCTGGCCCAAGTCTGTGAAGGTTGGCTAC
>JABAOH010000480.1_pt2 | contig 26532 bp, 27 predicted proteins | sample 7062181 | NCBI WGS metagenome assembly JABAOH01 (sample SAMN14538630, study PRJNA623070) | marine sediment metagenome | biome: marine biome [ENVO:00000428]; feature: marine pelagic biome [ENVO:01000023]; material: deep marine sediment [ENVO:00002113]; isolation source: pool of 5 deep marine... | reverse complement strand
AAGTAGATTCGATCTCCAATCTTGAAAGGTCTACTTACCATGATAATTATTCCGGCTATCGCATTACCGATTGTGTTCTGTGACGCAAAACCTATGATAGTTCCGCCAGCTAGTACAAATAACCCAGCGATCATACCTATGTCAATACCGAGCTGTGCAATAATGATTCCGAGTAGGATTAGTCCCATTACCCATTGGAAAATCCTCTTCAGAGTGATGTTTGCATCCTCGCTGATCTTTCCTCGTTCTTTCAACCTCGCCATTTGCATTGTTAGAAGTCTATATGCGACATAAACTATGATTATCGATGAAATAGAGAAGACAATGGACCACCAATTCGAAAAAATCCAATCATAAAGGAAATTTAGAAAATCGTCCAACATACGATTGGCTTTTCTCCATCGTAGGAAGTACAGCAGATTCTCTTAAAACTTTTCTGCTGTGTGCGCACGTCTTTGGTGTGCATACAGCTGATCTGCCACAACTCAAGCATCATCAGCGATTCCCAAGGTTAGAGGAGTTGGGTGTTGCAGTGGGGGCATTTCCACTTGTTCTCGATAGCGCAGATCATGCAAGCTCTCGTATTGCATTTCGAGCAGACGTAGCTGATAACGACTTCTTCGAGGCAGTGGTGGCAGAGAAGCAGAAGTTTTGGCAACGGTGACATGTGTTAGTGGTATTTTTGTGTTGGAATTTAAAAGGCGTGAAGCAACGACTAGCCAGCGAGTGGTGAGAGGGTTCAGTGAAACAGATCCTTGTTCTAGAAGACGCTACTATTGTTGCATGCTAAGCGCTCAGTGATTTTATATAGGGGAATTGCGAATCGATTTTCTTCCGACAAGAGATGCATGCATGCAGAAACATTTGGCTGCGTATATCCAAACATAAAAAAGGGGGCGGTGGAGGGTAGAAGGCAATGCTTACTCTTCGATGGGGCAGTATAGGTCCAAGATTAGTTCTTCTTCGGCTGCTGTGGGATCGTGGGTTTTTTCGAGACCTTGATGGCTTCCATACTTGTATTTGCTGTTTTTCACCCATTCAACGAGCTTCTTCCATGATTCCAAGTAGCCGTGTTTCTCAAAGAATTCTGACTCTAGTTCCTCTTTCAAGTTGCATGTTGTAACGGCGTATAGTCCACCTTTGAACCGCTGAATCGTGATGTCTCCTTCTGGCTTGGTTTCGGGTTCTACACGGATCCAGAATTCGTAGCCATACTCATCTCGATCTGGCGAGGGATTCGGATTGTTGAAGCCAAATACTGGGTGTTTGTCAAGATCTTCCAGTAACTCCTTGGGTTCTGCCCACGCGCGCATCTTCTCCCATGCATCATGTTCAGGTTTCTGGCTGACCGCACGGACGCTTGCCACATGCATTGGTTCAAGCCTAACGACTCTTACTTTCATTTCTTTCATTATCGGCTCCTTCCGTTTTGTGTGTGCTTTCTGGATGTAATCTGCTCGTCGAGCTGTCTCAAGCTCTCTCCTTCTTCTTGATTTTGCGTAGGCATTGGCTACTGCTCTAAGAAACGCTGCGCCGTCATTGCTTATCTCGTAATGACCTTTACCCGTGTGATTTGCGACGCCTGCTTTCACAAGCATCCCTAGATGGTGGGCTAACGCGGTCTTCCCCAATCTTGTTGCTCTCTGAAGCTTGTTGAAGGTTTGTGGTTCTTTGAGTAAAGCTGAGAGTAGGAGCAATCTCTTTTTGTAAGCTATTGTTCCTAAGATGAAGGAGATGTCTCCTTGGGACTCAGCTAAGCTATTCAAAACATCGTCATCGGTGCAACTCAAGCAGACTCACATCCACTCTCCACAGTCGCTGTGTCACGTTTATAAATATTCCGATATCTACTGAATTACAGTTCTAATTTTACTGAACATACTCGTTGTGATTCGTTAACCGTAATTCTAGCCCGCGCTTTTTCTCATACGCTGGCTGAAGTCTTCTTTAATCTGTGGGTTGACCTCGTCGAGCAGAACCCAGATTTTCTCAAACTTTCGTTTTCTACTGGAATTTTCTTTTTCCATTCTCCAAGTTAGTTGTCCAATGTTTTGGTGGAGTAGATTCTTTCCTCTAAATTCGTTTAGAATCGACAGAATTCTTTCCTTAAATTCTTTATCAGTGAGCTGATCAACTAAATACTCACGTAGCGCAGATTCTACCAATAGTTTCAATCTCGGCATTTGACTTTCCACGACGATTTCTCTGAATTTCATTCATTGATCCTACGAGACAGAGATAAAGGCTTTGGCGATCATTGATTGCCAAGGCGAAGTCGAGTCCAATGTCCAATTCATAGGCCTCAGCACGCGCAGAGATCTAGACCGGTGCCCATTTTTCTGTGGCGCAGGCACTATCTGAGCTACTGATTTAGATTTCATAACAGTTTAGTTCACGTCTAACCCCCCAGTGATGTAGTGAGCGAGGGTTGGCAAACTGGGAAAAACTGCCATTACAGCGCCTCTATACATCTCCATCGCCTGGGGTTTGATCATCAGCTATCAGCTTTTCACCGAAACCGCGGTCTCCTCCGTCCTCACCTTGATAAGCAGCTTCTGGTCTTCAGGGAGTCACTTCCTAATTTCCAGCCTTGAGGTGATTGCGTTTATTCACGCTTTCGCGTGGGTTTTTGTCCTGTCTTCCGTGATCCCGTCAGTTATTCTTGGAAGAGGCAGAAGCGTGCTTCTCCAATTTATTTTGTGTTTGACCATAACACTAGCAGCATTCTCGATAGAACGTTTCTTGACGCTCGTGATGGGAGCGCCTCCAGCAACGCAAATGCAAGCAATCACCATGTTCTTCCAAAATCCAATCATCGCTACGTTATATCTGTGTGCACCGTATGTCTTTATGTTCTATCTCGACCTACGAGCAAAACAAATGAACGAGCTGCAAGGAAAGGCGCATGTGATAGAAACCGTATGTGTTAAAAAGACTCATCCACAGGAGCAGAAGACGGACGCTGTAGTGACAACCAAAAGTGGGGAGGAGAGCCTAGTTTTTCAAGATGAGGGTAAAGGGCACACATCCTTTCTTTTTGGAGCTTCCGTGGCATGCTTTCTCTTGGCAATCTTCACTTTCTGGTTTGGAAACCTCATCTCAAGCACAATCTTTTCGGTCACTCACAAGCTCATCTATGCGGCGATTCTTATAACTCTCGGAGAAACACTCTTCGGTTTAGGATACGCCTCGCGGAGCACGCAAAAGCAGATTTCTAGGGCTCCAGAAGAGCTCAATGTTCCATCCAACGCTGTTGCCTATAATGCTGAAGATACAAGAATTGCCTCCACAGGCTTCCTTGAAATGCCCACTAAGAAACCAGACGAACCATCCCTCAAAGCACCAGTTGTGCAAAATGAAAACTTGGTGCAACTCCAGATTCAAGAGCCTTGCGAGTTTAGATTACAGATTAAGAATTATGACGTAAGACACCCCAGAGACGTCATTGACAGTCAGTGCTAGCTAGAAACGTTCAAAAAAACCAGAAGCAGAGTTGGGTGTGAGACATCTTTTTATGTGATACCAGCAATGTCTCCAAAGAAGGCAGTGCCACTCCTTGAAGAAGAGAAGACTTGGAAAAACTAAACTGAAGGTTTCAACAATCGGTTTCGGAGGCATACCTATCATAGCCCTCTCCAAAAAACAAGCAGAAACGGTTGTAAGACACGCGTACGAAAGAGGGGTCAATTTCTTTGACACGGCCAGAGCGTATGGCGATAGTGAAGAAAAAATAGGTGCTGCACTAAAAGACGTCAGAGACGAAGTAATCCTGGCCACTAAAACGCATCAGAGGACTAGAGAGGACGCGGCTAGAGCAGGCCTTAATCAAAGCCTTAAAACCCTCCAAACCGATCGGATAGACCTTGTTCAACTCCACGGCATCGACAACGAAGAAACACTCAAAAAAGCGTTGACACCAGAAGGATCCTTAGCAGCTCTTGAGGAAGCGAGAGACCAGGGAAAAATTAGTTTCATTGGAGTCACCGGTCACAATCCTTTCATTCTCATTAAGGCCTTAAGAACAGGAAAATTCGACACAGTTCTTGTTCCGTTAAACGTTATTGATAGAAGGGCTACGGAGGAGTTAATCCCTCTAGCTAAAGAGCTGGGTGTAGGCGTCATCATAATGAAAGCGTTAGGAGGCTGTGGTGCTCCACTGCAGTATCCTCAATGGGGCGCTCGGTTTCTAGGTAAACCAGAACAGGACTGGCCTGACCCTTCGGAATTCGTTGCTCATTTTGGAAAAGAAGGACATGAAAGAGCCGAGCGTTCCCTGAAGTTTGTGTTAGCCCACACCATAAGCACAGTAATACCCGGGCTGCGTTCAACAGAAGAAATAGATTATGCAACTGAAGTTGCAGAAACCTTCACTGGCCTGACCAAAGAAGAAAAGAGATTCATTAGATTCCAAGAGCTGCCGCCAGACCCATTCTGCCGCGAATGTGGATTATGTGCACAATGTCCGGATGGTGTCGAAATAGAGAAGATTTTGAGGTGGGACATTTATCAGAGATTCTACGGCATCAAGAAATGGACCAGAGAACAATATCCAAAGCTACGGACAAAGGCGAACAGCTGTACCGAGTGTGGCATGTGCGAGGAAAAATGTCCCTATAATCTTCCTGTGATGGCAATGCTCAAGGGAGCGGAGAAGAGACTGGAGTAAGCGTGGCAAGTCTTTGACGGTTTACATTTCTACCGATTGGCACTTATTTAAAGGAACGAATCCATATTAGCTACTGTGGAAAGCATGGAAGCTGACGTTATTGCCACCGAAAAGATGCGGGCTCTCGAGATGAACGCTGAATATTTCGGCGTTTCACGTCTCCAACTAATGGAAAACGCGGGAGCCTCAATTGCTTCCGAAATTGCGGCCCGATTTCCCTCTAGGAAAACACAAGTTGTGGTTTTTTGCGGGCTCGGGGGAAATGGTGGGGACGGACTTGCAGCGACCCGCCATCTTCTCTCCGCAGGGTATCGAGTGAAGGTTGTAGTGGCTGGCAAAACTGCAGATATTAAGCTTGAAGAGACCCGCAAAAACTTAGCCGCTGTGCAGTCTTTACGGAGCCCGTTGCTAATCGTTGAAGTCACGGACTCATCTCAAATTCCGGAGATACAGGCAGACATCGCTGTTGATGCTCTGTTAGGCATTGGGTTAAAAGGTCCTTCAAGGCAGCCAATTTCACAGCTAATTAAGACAATAAATGAGTTGCCAGCCTTTCGTATATCTGTCGATATCCCCACAGGCTTAGACGCAGACTCTGGCGAGACTTTTGGTGAAGCGGTCAAGGCTGATTTGACGATAACATTCCACAGACCCAAGCCTGGATTGCTCAGAGCGAAGGATTATGTAGGCGAGTTAACGGTGAAGAATGTTGGATTGCCCAGAACTTTCGAAATGTTTGCTGGACCCGGTGACGTTTCTCTAGTTGTTAAGCCTCGACCGGCTGAGTCTCACAAAGGCGATTTCGGCAGCTTGTTAGTTGTCGGTGGAAGCGAGATCTATTCAGGTGCTCCTGCTCTCGTTGCCCTTTCAGCCCTTCGCACAGGAGTTGATTTAACTTACATTGCGGCTCCCAAACAGACTGCCGCTGCCATTTCTTCTATGACGCCAAATGTGATAACCATCAAACTTGAAGGCGCTCATCTTAACTCAGACAACGTGCCCAACGTACGAAGATATCTCGAGAAAACGACCGCTGCAGTCATTGGCCCAGGTCTCGGGCTTCACGAGGAGACCAGGGACGCTGTTAGCAAGCTTGTAGTTGCTGCAGACGAGATAGGCACACCTCTCCTGTTAGATGCTGACGGATTGAAAGCCTACGCCTCATCTAGGCCAACCCTTCAAACCTCTTTGGTCGTGACACCTCATGCCGGAGAGTACGCACTCTTGACTCACAAGAAATTACCATCCATACTCGATGAAAAGGTGGAAAGCGTAAAGAAAACGGCTGCGAAGCTTGGGGCAACAGTTTTACTCAAAGGAGCCACTGACATAGTTTCTGATGGAAAAAGAGTGAAGTTGAATTTTACTGGCAACCCAGGGATGACTGTAGGAGGAACTGGCGACGTCCTCGCAGGCATTATTGGAGGATTCATGGCCCAGCGGACTGACATCTTCGAGGCTGCCACAGCAGGAGCTTTCATAAGCGGCGCAGCAGGCGACTTCGTTGAAAGAGAAAAGGGGCATCACATTATGCCGACAGATTTGCTTGATTGGATTCCACAGCTCGCAGAAAATCCAATGTCGCATTTAAAGGTGCGGAATAATGCGCCGTGAAGGCCCCGACATTTTTGTGTACCACAGCAAGCAATGTGATCCACGCAAATGCTCTGCACTCAAGCTGAAACGCCATCATCTCGTTTGGATTGTACATCAAATCCGAGCATTGCCACGAGGAGCAATAATTCTGAATCCTTTCTCTGAAACGGCATTTTCCCCAGCGGACCGCGAGCGAATAGAGAGAAGGGGGATTATAGCATTGGACTTCAGTTGGAAACACACTGATGACATATCGAAATTACTCACTCTGCGGGGAACTTCACGTTGTCTGCCATATTTAATCGCCGCAAACCCTGTTAACTACGGAAAGCCTACCAAGCTCAGCACTGTCGAGGCTCTAGCTGCCGCCCTCCACATCGCTAACTTCAAGAAAGAAGCTCGAAGACTACTGTCGCTCTTTAAATGGGGTCCCACCTTTCTAAGCCTCAACCAAACATTGCTAGAGAGCTACGCACAAGCCACTGATAGCGGTGAAATTGTCGAGTTGCAGCAACAACATCTTGGTAGCAGCTGATAACTTTGCATAAGGGATAGGCTGCTTCCACAAACCTGTCTTGATAAAGATGTCACAAAACCAAAGCTGAAGTACCTGAATAATCATAATTTTTGCCATGAACACATACTACCTGTTGAGACATAGCAAAACAAATATTGATCCGTCTAAGCCCCCAAGTGAATGGACCCTCTCTGAGGACGGAAGAGCTTCCCTTCAAAGATTTGCTAGGAGACCATTATTTAGGGAAGTCAATTTTGTGTACTCTTCAACAGAGACTAAGGCTTATTCTACCGCCAAAATGATTGCATACTCACTTCAAAAAAAAGTTTCAAAAATGGTCAACTTCAACGAGCTGAACAGAAATAAGGGAGGTTTCATAAGTAAATACGAAAACGCACTGAGAGAAGCTTTCTCAAATATTCAAGAATCAAGAAACAACTGGGAACCTTGCCAAACGACACTAGAAAGGTTTAAAGAAGGCATAGAAATCCTCAACCAAAAACATGACCACAAGAAAATACTAGTTGTCTCTCACGGCATCGCGCTCACGCTGTATTTTGCGTTTTTAAAAGAGGAAATGGGCAACCTACTATCTAGATGGAAGAAATTAAGGTTTTTAGACTATGGTATTGTTAAGGACTCGAGAGTAGTTAGAGACATCATCGATTGACTTCGAGCGTAACCACTCGTTCATATCGAAATTCATGCACAAGCCATAAAAACGGAAGCGACGATTGCCTTTACCAACTGCAATAGAGCTGCAGGGATGGAGGATACCATGTGCGTCAAGTTAGAATCGTAATTCTTGTCCAAGTGCTAAATTCTTTCATTGCAGGTGTCCTTATGGTCATTTTACCGTTGATGATGAGAGAAAGAAACATAGACATTGTAACAATGGGTTTTGTGTTTGCAGTTATGCCTATAATCTTTCAGCTTGGAAGAATGTTTTTCGCCACAATCTCGGATTTTTGGGGAAGAAAGCCTTTCTTCATGTTGAATGGATGTTTAGGCGCTATTTCAAATTGGATCTACTATCTAGCTAAAACTCCATTGGAATTCCTTTTTGGAAAGGTTGTTGAGGGAGCTAATAATGGTTCTCTATGGGCAGTGAATAGAGCTTTCCTCCTCGAGAAAAGCGAGAGAAAATGGAGTGTCCTAGTCAATTTGAGAACAGCTAGTTATATCTCGTCTGCTGTGGGGAGCTTGTTGGCGGGTTTTCTCGTGGTTCTGCTTTTCTATGAAAATACATTGACTCTGTGTGCATTAATTGCAGTTGCTGTCATCCCATTGTCTTTGTTGCTAGTTGAAGAAAGGAAGAAGAGGCTGAGCATGTCGAAAGCTTTAAATGTCTTAGACTTCAGAAAGAAGAAGAAAATTTTCAGAGTTTGTTTAGTCCTCTTTTTTGTGATGGGATTATCATTTGGATTTGTGAGTGGCTTTGTCTACCCTTTGTTTCTCAGCGTTAATGGCTTTGAAACTGAAACTATTGGTCTACTTCTTGGCTTTCAAGTTTTGTTTGCTGGCTTAGTTTCCTACTTTTTTACGGGAAAAATCGAAATACGAAAGCTCATTTTGATTAGCGGAGTTCTATACACCTTCACCCTCATTCTTATAGGGGCCTCAAGTTCAACCGTTGCTGGCGTTCTGGTGGTTGTTTACGGCGTCATCGAAGGCTTGCTTGGCATTGGCCAAGAAGGAATATTATCAAGGATCGCGGACAAGGAGTCGTATGGTACAGACATAGGGCTTCTATGGATGGGGCATCACATCGGGAGGACTTTTAGTCTCGCCATGACTGGAATTGTGATATCAATTCTTGGATTCGCTGCTCCTTTCTTTATTTCAGCCTTCATTTACTTATTTTTCTTCACGACAGCTTACGTAGCGCTGAAATAGCTCTCATCAAAAACGAAACCAATCCTCCAAAGTGGAAGCAATATCCAGCTCAAGCGGATTTGTCGAAGGACACGTACAGCGCTTCAGACCTCTGCATTTCTCATTCACACCAACAACGTGCTCGTTTATTAGGGCTACCGCAGCTTTCATTCGGGCTCCGCTGCGGCCACATAAAAACTTTCAATGACTTCAGCAGGCTCGATCCTCATGCAACGAATTACTGTTCGACATCCAAAGCATTCCTCAGGAAACGAGCTTCCTTTCGGTAGCGTTGTCAAATAGCCCTCATAATGAGGACATGCTTTTTCTTTAGGTTGAGTGGGGCTATCTGATTTACGAGCTGCTAGAGATTTGATTGAATCCATGATTCTCCGCTTTTTCTGAGCTGGCTTCTGATTCATATATGTAGAGAGCTTCGCTTCAACAGAAGGTTTCAGTCTTAAGAGAAGCAAGAAGTACAGCGTCAATGATGTCGTGACTAACGCAAATAATAGGTAAATATAGGTCTGCAATACAGTAACCTCTAGGCAGCTCGGGGCGTCATCCTGCGTTGAAAGATTGTCGTTGCGAATTCGGCTGAGTTTGGCAGCGATTGACCCAAGCAGCTATTGTTAACACGACTACAAACAAGAACTTGTAAACTTGACAGTACTAAAATGCCTAGAAACGGGAGGCGTAAATGTTTCTCACTCATATATGCTACACTCACATTATGGAAAGAAATGAGGTAGTGGTGAGTCGTCTACTCACCTGATCCTTCTCCGGTTATCCGCAACGATAGCGTTGCACTTGCAGTGCTCCCTGCTGTTGCTGTGGCAGCCCACCTGATTCTCCATTCTAATCGCCAAACTTCGCCCGCAGCTATTGTGAATGATGTGGAGTTGCTTGTTCCATGCACTTGGACGGTGCTGTCGTATGTGTCCGAATTATCGAATAGCCGGATGTATAGTGAGTCGATAGAACCTGAAAATGAATCAACAGTTAGTTGGCAGGGAAAGCTTTGGGATCCATCCGTGTTGTGAATAACAGAAGCGTTTTCATAGACTCTCGTAACGTTGGGCCAACCAGACATGCTGGTGAACTTAACATAAGTTCCATTCGTTCCAATATATGTACCAGCTGCGGATGCGTCAGTTCCATTTTCGAAGACTACCATGGCAGAATATACGTTGATTGGTGATGCTTCCATCAGCATGTAGTTGTATGTTGCCGCGGTTACAGTGACTACGATAACAGACATCAATAGCAGAATCAACATCTTAGCAGACTTTTTAAATATTCGTCCCATTGTTCTTCACCTCCTTTTCAAGCGTTTTTTGATTATTTGTGGACTGAGAACGACGGATATCGAAATTCCAAGAACCAAGGCGCTTGAAAGCATTACGATCTGTGAAAGATATTCTGCTGCAATTTGAGCGGTATAATTGAAGGTAAAGAAGCCGGCGATCAGAAATATGGGAAACACAACTGCTCCGGAGAAGAATTTTGCCATTGTCCATCTTCTTTTGATGACTGCAAGATACACGTTGAGAGCGATAACGCTAGCTAGGGCGACTGCCAAGTAAAGAAAGCAAAACCAGAATCGCATGTAATCGCCAAAAACTGTGAGAAGCTCTTTGCTGATTAAGACATGCACGTAGCCGCCTATTGCAGCTGCTTGGAAAATGTATGGGAGAATCTCTGGGAAATGGTCATCGAGAAGACAAGTGATCAGGCTCATAGCGACAAATACGTCTACCGCAAGGAATGCAAAGAATTCGGGGAGCAGCGAGAAACTCATCCAGTCGTCCTCAGGTTCACCATCAACCCAAATCTCCGGATGAGAAACACTTAAACCATATGAATCAAGAATACTAATTCCAATTGCATCTGTATGTAATTCAAAGTTTTACTCATTTTCTTGCACGTGAGCGCTTCCAGCCTCAGAGTGATTACATGTCATCTCATCGCGATGATTGTGGAAGAAGGACAGGGGAATTAGGGCTGTATTGCTGCGGTGGTGTGCTGGACGTAACCCGTCTTTTCTCCTTAGTAATTTCCTCTGTTGTTGTCATTGCTTCACCATCTTTCACAATATTGTTGGTTGTGTCAATTCCTTTCATCACTCTTGCATTTAGGTAGGCTGCTCCTTCTTTGAGTTCTGCTTCTCGATCTCTCGGTTGGTTGCCTTATGCTGAGTCTTGTGGAATTGTGTCGTTCTCTTGCTTTGAGGTGAGGCTGTCCTTCGCTGGACAGAGGACAGCCCTCTGAGTGGTCGGAGGCGACGAGGCATTAAGCTTTTCGGGAACGTGCATGCATGCAGGCGCTTTTATGGGTATAGCATAATACCAGTTGTGTATTTCCTGTTTATCGGGTTGTNNCAATCCATTGTTTAAGATTTTTTATCGGTACAAATATTTAAATTAAAGCTTGCCACTTGAAAAAATGGTTGAAGCATTTGATACAATCGATGGGTTTCCTGTTACTCGGATTGGTGGGCTTATTTTTTGGCTCCCAACTAGCAATAAGAGGCTTTGAGAACATAGCGCATCACTTCCAAGTGTCCCATCTTTTCATTGGATTGACGGTTGTAGCCATAGGAACCTCACTGCCTGAAATTGGAGTTAGCATAGTGGGTGCGATAGATATCCTTGCAGGACTGGATGTGTCCGCTGTTTCAGGAGTGGTTGTGGGGAACAAAATCGGGTCGTTTCTTAACCAACTGACGATTATTATGGGCATTGTTGGGCTCACTGGATTGATGTCAATAACGAAACGGGAGTTAAAGAGGGAGGGAATAATGCTAGTTGTATCGATTATTCTCTTTTCTCTAGTTGCCTTGGACTTGAAGATAACCCCTCTGGAAGGGGTTATTGTTACGCTTGTATATCTGCTGTATTTCATCTACCTCATTAAGCAGGAAATCCCTTTCAAACGACCCTCAAAAACAGAGGAAAAAACCCCGAAAATTCACCCTCTCAAAAATGGGTTGCTGATCCTTGCTGGGATGGGGATTCTGCTTTTAGCTGCAGAATTTGTTGTTGAAGGCAGTGTCCACCTGGCTGAACTATTTAGCATTCCAACATCGGTTACTGGTCTGCTGATCGTTGGTCTAGGCACAGGCTTGCCCGAACTGACCCTAGATATAACTGCACTGCGGAGGGGGTGCGCGGGGCTAGCAGTAGGTGACATGATTGGGAGCAACATCTGTGACATTCTCCTCTCCTTGGGAGCAGGAGCCATGATTTCTGGATTTACTGTCGAGCCTATATTGCTGCTGTTTGATACCCCCTTCATGTTCTTAGTAGCGTTTCTTGTGATTGGTCTTTTTCTCAGGAATATGAGGCTAGAAAGGGAGGAGGCATTGGTGTTGGTTCTCGTTTATGCATCATATGTAATTCTGAAACTAGCGTTTTTCATGGGAGGCTAGGAGTAATAGGGCTGTCTTGATGGGGAGTGAGTACCGATGAAACTGCGCGCGCATATTCCATGGAAGAACACAAGGAGGAACACCTAAAACGTCAGAGCCTTTCAAAATGGCGGTGTGTATCATTGATGATCCTGAAAAGATTAGATTGCTTGCTGACTTCACTCGAGCGGAAATTCTACAATTACTCTGTGAACGCCCTATGACAGAGGCGCAACTCTCCGAGGAACTCGGCCTCACAAGGGCTGCAGTTGGCTACCACCTCAAATTGTTGTTGAAGGCTCAATTCATCAAAATGGAAAGGGTTGAGCCTGAAAAACATGGTATCTTACAGAAATTCTACACCCCAGTAGCATCCTTCTTCACGCCCGATTGTTCACGCATACCAGATGATGTGAAAAGATATTTCATACAGATGCAGATAGTCCATTTAACGGGAATGTTCACTACTCTCCAGCTGCAGCACCGTTTCTTTGGCGTCTCACCACTGACCCTCGAAAAATTGGCTGAAGCAATGATGAAGCAACTTGAGAACACTTGCCGAAAACACGTGAAGGATGAGGCTATGGCCAACGCTGAGACCCTTAAAGTGAAGATATATGCAGAAGCCCTTGAGAACCTCACGAAACAAGATGAGTGGCATGATTTGCTCAAAGAACCCTAAAATCAGAGTTGGACATGCGCGCGCTCTAATTGATTAACCTTTTTAAACAAAAAAGGGAGAGTTAAGAGTCAGCGTTAGGTCTTACTCACTCTTTTCCACAACTAAAAGAAAGTCCGAGGTGGCACCCGCTCCTCTAACGGTAAACTTAGGATTAACGCTTGGGATGATTGCCACAACTTCACCTTCTAAATTATTCAAGAATTCTTCTAACCCCCTTGGTCTTTCGTCATATCAATGTCGAATATGCATGCATGCGGCGTCTTTCTTCGTATGTAAACTATGCAAGCTTGCATTTGCTGGGGTGAAGTCTTGTTCCAAACCCAAACACTCTCTCTACAACACGCTGGCCAAGAAACTGTATTCGGTCAGGTGAATTGACTATATTAATTGTAGGTTCATAAATCATATCTGTATTCTGACACAAGCTAGTTGACGATAAAAATGTCGAGCTCTTCAAATCTGACACCAAAAACCAAGAGAATCATGCTACTTGCAGTCGTTGTCGCACTGATCTTCGCTTTAGTCAGCGGACTTGTAGGCGCGTACCTGTTTGCCAAACCTGGTCCTCAGGGTCTCCAAGGTGAACAGGGCATTCAAGGTGATCAGGGTGAACAGGGCATTCAAGGTGAATCTGGTTTGAATGGAACAAACAGCATTATACAGGTCATCCAAAGCCAAAACGTGACTTCCGCGAGTCTGGACGCCTACAACCTGACTCAATGGTACAACATGTCGGTCTTTGACAGTTCAATGACACTAACGATTGATATTCAAAGCGAGTCCAGAATTTACGCTGAATTCCTAAGCACAGCCACTTTCACCAACTCGGAGGTTTGGTTGAGAATCGTCGTGGATAATCAACACACAAGCACCGTCTGCTACGTAGGGTGCTTCGAAGTACCAAGTTCTCCCACTCTGCATCTACCAATTCAAGTGAAAATCCTGACTGACACGTTACCTGCTGGAACCCACACGGTTGACGTTCAGTTCTATCGGTTCAACGGTTTTCCAACATTGCTGGATAGATCTCTTTACGTAACAGAACTGGCTGCTTCGTGAGAGAAAAACAGCTTGCGGACAGCACGTGTCCTTGAACTTTTCGTATTTTTAGTGGTAACCTTAAACAAACGGAGGCACGTTCCCGAAAAGATTAAGCCGAGGAGCTTTTGGCGTATTGTTTATACACGCTCCACCTCGATAGAACTTGGTTATTGCGCGCGCAACCTTGTGTTCTATATCTGTGCTCTATACCAACGCAGAAATCTTATATCTTCTCTATCAAAGATGTGGCTTCGTGATTGAAAATGAGAGAGAAGAAAACTACATGGGGAAGGATAGTAATTGCTTCAGGAATAATATGCATAGCTCTTCTAGCAAGTTTGGTTATTGCTATTCTAAACTATAACTTGGCGGTTTCAAGTTACAACTCAATGGTCTCCCAAAAAGATGACACAATAGCTGAAAGGAACAATACGATAAGCAACATGACCCTTGAAATGGATTCGCTGAAATCCCAAGTAGAAGCACTACAAGATGAACTCGCAAACCTTACAGCTCAAACTCCGCAACCAGGAATGACAAGTGTTTCCTACACAATATGGTTTGAAGATGCCTACTATTATGCAAAAAATGGCTGGACAGGACTTATTGAATACCATGACAGAAATTTCACCTACGTCTTTGAGAAAACTCTGGACGCTTTGCCAACTGAGGGAGGCATTATCCATCTTAAGCCAGCTTATTATGAAGGATACATCGCGATAAATCGTGATGGCGTAATCTTAGAAGGCGAAGGAGCTTACGGCAATGTTCCTCCAGGAATCCCTGATAACCCACCCACCTACCTTACAGGTACAGTGTTGAAGGTAACCGAACCAAACAAAGATGCAATCCACATAAGCGGGCAACGCTACGGAGTTCACGTAAGAGACATCGGAATATGGTTTACTCAGCCTAACACAGGTCATGCAATAACTGACGACATGGACCAAAATTATCACATGACCTATTGCAGTCTCAGTAACATCAAAATCCTGAACCACGATAAAAGCCACTACGCTATTCAAATGAGCAATTTTCTTGGTGTCGCTGTCAATTCAGTGGTCGCTTGGGGAGGTCCCCTAATAAACTTGTATTGCAATAAGGATGGCTTTGCTGCAGGAAACAGCAACTTCTATGACGTCTATGGCTACATCAAATCTGATCTTGCACCAGTGGATTTCACAGAGGGACCATACCCTATTTTCGTCCATAAGAACGATTCTCTAAGCAGTCTGTGGGTAAACTTTCTACATTTCTATAGGGTCCAAGTAAATTGTCCCTTTGCGCAGTCTGATCCAGACTACTATGAGATCACATTGTGGGATTGCAGATACAGCACTTTTGAGGGAATAGACCTCGAAGGTGTGGAAGGGAATAAACTGAAGATGGGCGCTTGTCAAAGTGTGAACTTTATTAACGCATACATGTGGTCATTCAACGATGACCTGTATGTTGACATCGCCTGCAACAATGAAGAAAACATTTTCATGGGGTGTAGAATGGGCCAAGGAGTTGTTTTGGATTCGTGTCCTACAAACGAGTGGGTTGGCTGCGCCATTGATGGCGCGATTCACAAGGATAGCAAAGCACATTTCTACAACATAGCAGGTAATTCAGGTAATGCAACTCTTCCAGTTGGATACAACGAGATAAAAGTCAACACGAAATTCATAGGCGAAGAGTATATGGTGTTTCTTCAACCTTTCGCTAACGCAAGCTTAGAACCTGGGGAGGGTCTTAAAATACAGGCGATTCATTATGCGCCTGAAAACTACTTTACTGTTACATGCATAGATGGGATGCCGGCCAGTAAAGACATTGGCTTTTGGTGGATAATAGCCTGGAAACATTCATAATCAAGAGCTAAACAGCTTCAACCACAAGAAGCAATATTTCCCTTTTTTATTACACGCGTGATGGTAAGGCAAATTAGTGTGAAGCGCGTAGCACGCGTAGCGTACAATTATTCAGAAACGAAAAAGAATCTTTTCGACCCAATGTGTAGAGAACCCTTGATCGTTGATGCCATAAATGGAAGGCTTTTTAGGAATGGAGCATTGATAGAGTCGGATAATTTTCTCAAACGCCCGATGGACAATTCTATAGTCTGTTTATCGAGATTGGCTTGAGTAGCTAGGGTTGAAACATCAGCAGCCCCTACCCGATGATCAAATTCAAAGTTATTATGTACAATCTTCATAACAAGACAGTCAACGGCAAGCACTTTTCTTTTTTCCCTTGCTGCAAATAGGTGATAGAAGTTCAGGTGTTTGGTCTTGACTGCTTTGAGCTGGATTCCATAAACACGATAGAGTGGTCTAAACCACCTTCTAAACGTACCGAGTTCTTGAGAGATTCTAGGATCTTCTTTGCGCATGCTCGTTACAGTGCCTTTAGATTCAGCAAAGAGAATTCCATACTGAACAGTCAAGAAACGCATAATCGGGAAATAGAATTCACTTTCTCCTATGAGGTCGGGATAGCATTCGAAAGATGCGAAGAGGTCTGTTCTTTCAACTAGCTCCTGTGGCATTTCCTGAACCGAAAATTTGAATGATTCAAATCCCGCTTCCTTAGCTTGTTCGACCCACTCATCCATAGGATCGGTAAAAATAACTCTCATCCCGACCTTCATCAAGGATTTTGCAAACTGACCTGTGAATCCTCCATAAATCGTTACCCTAGTCTCTATAGGAATTTTGAATTTCGATAAGGCAAAACGAATTACCGAGTCGTTAAATTGAGTTACAATCTGATTGTAGTGCCGTAGATCGCTTCTTTTGATGTCGTCTCTTCTCTTCTTGAACCTTCGACGGCGGCTTTGGTGAAAAGCTCCTTCATGTTCAGCTTTGGTATCTCGTCCAATGGCTCGGTCGTAGATGATCCTCTCCATACCATGTATGGCTTGTTACGTTAAAACAGTATCCAAAGCACGCATGGTTCACGTTGGCATCGGCATGGTGCGGAACGTGGGCACTAGGGCGAGACGAAAGTCTCGCGCATGTATATCTACTCACGCCAATTAAATACATATAGCCAACAAGTTCAATTAGCTCCTTCCGAGTTTCCTAGATTGAAGTGGGCAGGAGTGAGGCGGAACGCCTCACGTTTCCGTTTCATTTCTTGATTCTTATATTACGCGTGCGCATCGCTTATTTCGGTCTTTTGGGACAGGTTTTCAAATGCCCTTTGTATCGTTCCATATCTGAAAAAACAAGACCACAATAAGGACATTGGCGATAAACAGCCTTTTTAAGATCTGACATTCTATCAACCTTTTCCTTCTTGTTGCTTCTCCCACTCTTTTTTAGTTCTTTCAATTGTCGTATCTATGAAATCTGGCTTTGAAATGTCTTCTATAACATTATCTATTTCACGTTCTATTATTTGCCCTATTTGGAGTGGATTTAAGGGCTCCTTTTTGGCGTGCTGGAACGTTTTTAATGCTCTCAAACCAAATCTAACTATTAAATGATGTAGTTCCATTCCTAGTTTGATGAATTCAGCTTCGCTCTCTTTCGTTGCTTTTTTTAGTTTACCCAGACTCCACTTTTTTCTCTCTTCACTCATCTCTCAACCAGTTCCGAAACGTTTTCATTCTTTCCATTCTATGCATATTTTCTTGCCTCGCGTCTTGCCTTCTCTTCTACTCTTCTAACTGTGTCATTTCTATCTCTGATGAATTCTCTGATTTCTTTCTTGATTCCTTCATTTGTGACGGGTGCTTGAATGTAGTGGTCAAAATAGTATGTCCTCTGCTTTTCATGATCGAATACTTCCCTTCTGACTGTTACAGTATAACCTTTGTCTGTCAGAGTAAATCCAAAATGAATGCTCACATTTGCATGGTTTATCGGAAGATACAAAGTAACACCATGAGGATGCTTGTCGAGCCTAGGCTGATTTTTATTCATATCTTCTACTTTGAACGTCTCTTCAACGGGTTTTAGTTGAGCATGTATTAACTTAACGAGTTTCTCTCTTTCTCCTGCATATTTCTCTCGAAGTTTTTCTTCTTCCTCATGGGCTTTCTCTCTTTCCTCGTCCGCTTCTTTCTTCATTGATTCAAGCTCTTTTCTCCAATCTTCAGACAATTTCTGCACTCTCTGCAACAAATAACAATCTATACAGAAGTATTTAAGCACGAGAGACAAGTGAAAGTGTATCATTATTTTGAGTTTTTGTCCTTTTTAAATGCTCGCGCATTATTTGCGTTTTTAAGATAGTATTGTTACGTCTATTCCTCTTGACGCTCGGAACGTTCTCAGTAGATTTAATAGAGACTCGTCCGCTACAGAAAGTGATAGAAGATTGACCTTTCTCGATGAGTTGTTTCATTTCTATGGTTTCAAAGAATTGGTGGAACTAATAATCGATAAAATTGGTTTCGCCTCGTTGATTGTTATGTTCGCTGCGTACTTTGCTGCAATTGTCTACTTTTCTGCTTTGCCGTCTAGAGGTCGCTTCTCGCCTGACTTCCCTCGAAGCAGCGCGGTTTCCTTTTTTCAACAAGCATTCTATGTTTTCTCATTTATCATGCTGTTGATGCCCTTTATATCTGGGTGGGTTGCCTTTCTTCTGGTTTTAGTTTTTTACTTAATTATTTTTGTTCCGATGATTATTAACATAATTGTTCTTCGTCGGGATTTCACATTCGATGAATATGTGAAGTTCAAGAATAGCGGTTTTATGTCGATGATATGGAAATTCAGTGGAATTGCATCTATTTGGATTGCAGTGCTTGCTGAACTATTAGTATTTTCTTACTTTAACCCGAAAATTCCACTTATAGGATGGGTGCTTATACTTTATTCCTTAATTACCGCATTGCTTCAAGTCGCATTGGCACAAAGTGTTCTTTTTAACGCTCGCTCATGCGTGTATGCAAAAATAATAACTGCTGATGGACCTATTGAAGGCTTTGTTATAGCAAAGGGTTCAGACCACTATCTAGTGAAAACCAGAGAGAGTGATATATTACTGCAAAGCGGATTTGTGAAATCTATTTCTCCATCAAATCTCCCCGAATGACGCGTGCTATTGAAATATAAAGCTCATTTTGGTTTCTTGAAGAGTTTAAGTCCGTCCATTTCGGTTACGTATTTTGTAGCCACTTTCTATTAGTTGGGTTGCCTTTTCTATTGTGTCTGCTACTGCGGAGGAGTATTCATTATCATGGAAGTGTATGAGTTGGGTGTAAACTAGTGTGGTTTCTATTTTTCTGTGTCCAAGTTGCTGTTTTACAAATAGGATGTCTTTGGTTTTATGGTATAGCATTGTGGCAAAGAAGTGGCGTAAGTCGTATAGTCTGATGCTTTTTAGGGTTAGGTCTTGCATTTTCTCAGCGGTCTTGTTGCGGTAGTGTCTGAACCATTTTCCGTAGGTGTCGCTGTTCCATGTTCCGAATATGTTTTCGTTGAGTCCGATATTTCGGTTTGCTAGATACTTGTTCAGTAAGTTTAGAGTTGAGTTTTTGAGCTTCAGGACTCTTGGGCTTCCATGTTTTGCGGTTTCGGGATAGATTGCGCCATTAGTTAGGTCTAAGTTTCTCAATGTTATTCGCATTAATTCTACGGGTCTTAATCCTGTGTCTTTTGAGATTGCGATTGCTGTTCGTAGTTTCAGAGGTGAGTTTGCCATGATTAGTTCTATTTTGTTTTCTTGTGGGATTTTTGGCATTTTTGCGCTTTCGCGGTATTTGGGTTTTTTCCATGTTAAGCCGTGTTGTCTTGTGTAGTGGTCGTAGGAAGAGCATAGATTTCTTTTGTATCCGTCTGATTTATCCGCGGTAGCAATCCATGTTCTGACTGCTTCGGGGTTGTCGAGGTTGCAGTGTTTTTCTAGGGCGTGTAATGCTTTGCCTATGTTTTTTATTGTTGCTTCTGCTCTGCCTGTTTTTTTGAGTTCCCATAAAACTTCGATTATTTTTCCGTTCTTTGTAGAGCTTTGGGAGTTTTTCTTTTGAAATAGGCATGATGTCTGTTGTGGTTTCATTGTCTATGCTCTCCTAAAAATGGTCGGCATTCGGGTGTAGGGGGCTGGTGTCCTGGACGTAACCCGCCTTCTGTTCAGAGACGGCATTCAGCTAAACGGGCTACCCGCGTCTCCCGCAGAAATCATAGACGCCTATTTGCCCTTTCACCCTGCAGGTCGGCCGTTTCACCGGTTCCAACCGCATCCTCGACGACTTAACACGTCTCATTGTCATCTTACGGATGGGCGTTTCGTTTCTGTTCCGGAGCCAAGGCTCTCGCCTCACGCCCTTTACGGGCGTTACAGTTCAGCGTGGTGGGCGGAGTTTCCTCAGGTGCTAGACACCCGGAGCCGTCCGCCAGCTCACCAGCCCAATATTTTAGTGGAGGTCGTGGGGAATAAGAATTTTGGAAGACTGCAAGAATTTATGTGCGTTTAGTTTGTCTTGTTTCTAAATATTTCATTAATTGTTACCAGATCTTTCATGGTGTTGACAGTCAGCCAATCGTCCATATATTTCAGTCCTCCAAGAGATTTGTTGCTGACTATCTTCTGCATAGTTTTGCGTTCGAAATCTCCTTCGTCTGGAAAATATTCTTGGACCAATTTTTTAGAGAAGACGTAGTGTCCTGCACTAACCCAAATGTCCAAGAGTGGTCGATCTTCAAATTTCGTGACTATGTTTCCGCGTGTAGTTATTTTTCCGAAGAGCAAACGTGGTTGTGCCAACAAAATAGCGGCGCCTCTTTTGGCATACTTGTAAAGTTTTCTGGGATCGTAGAAAACTATGTCGTCTACGTTCATGGCATAGAATTGATCTGCGTTGATTAGTGATGCCGCTTTTTTGAGGGCGCCTCCTGTGCCCAATTTCTTTTTTTCTAGGCTAACCTGAACAGCTGGGTTGGTGAAGTAGGTTGACTCAGGGAACGATCTATTTGAAGCGAGAATTACATTCTTAAAGTTGTATTCTAGCAACCAGCGGATCTGTCTGTCTAAAAGCGTCTCGTCAGCAGATATCTTTAACAAAGGTTTTGGAGTCCAAGTGTATGGTTTGAGTCTCCATCCTTTTCCTCCACATAGGATTATGGCTTCGTAGGACATTTCTCACATTCCAACCATAATCAGTGAAGGAGCTAAAGAGGGTTATGCAGCTTCTCGGGTCACCGTTAGGATTCTTACGTAGTCGGCAGTGTCGTCACACGCGTCAGCTACATGCTCCATTTCCTCTATAAGGTCTTTGAGCAGCAAGATTGTGGCAGCATCCATTTCATTTGCATATTTTAGGAGCAACGCCTTTGATTTCAAATATTTTTCGTCCACCCTACCTTCTATCTCGTCAATTTCTTGCGCAAGCTTCATAGCTCGGGGAGGGTCTGTTCCCAACTTCTCGATGGCGTTGCGTAAAGTAGTTGCACAAGCAACCAAATCTTTAGCTGTTTTCGCAAATTGATCCCACAGTTCTTCCACAACTTTTGCATCCAAAAGAAGGATGACGGCTCTCGAAGCATCCTTAACGTGATCCGCCATTTCGTCTAGCCTCTTAACCAGATGCATTATGTCTTCCCGATCCTTTGAATGCAGACTTCCTCTAGTAAGCTCCTCGAAAACTGTTCTTCTAAGTTCGTCGATCTCATGTTCTACTAGAGAAAGTCTCTCGAAGGATGCTTTTGCTTTTATTTTGTCGCCTTTTGAAGCTGCTTTAATCGATTTCTCTAATTCAATTACGGTGTCTATAGCTAACGTCATTTGCCTGTCTGCAATCTCTAGGACCTTAGACTTTCTTCGTTTGGCAAACCATTCTTCCATTATTTTTCCCTCGTTAATCATAAGCAATACTACATTCTACATCTATACCGAAATATGTTACATTTAAGAGTCTTTCCCATCTTTTTCATTCGAGAGCCAACTCCCCTTTCAAACCCTTCTCAGGATACGGGAAAACAAAGCTTTTTTCAACAGGAAAACTGACAGTAACTTTTTCCCCAACATCAAGCCATTCTACCATCAACGCTGGGCGAACAACTGACACCACGTCTCCATTTTCAAGCCGAATTTCATATCGTATATTGGTTCCTTCAAATCGGAATCCTTCAATACAGCCTAAAATTGAATTCTTACCTCCCTTTTCTCCAACATCAACCTCAAGAACTTCTGGTCTCACGGCTACAACCACCCTTTCACCTTTCTTGTGCCCTTTGTTTACTGATTGAACGGAAATTTCTCCACGAAGTCCGATAGTAGACTCGTTGCCGTCCAATTTTGTTACGAAGCCTTCTAGAAAGTTTGCCTCCCCAATAAAGTTAGCTACAAAGATGTGCTGTGGTTGCATGTACAACTCCTTGGGAGTTCCAACCTGCAAAATTTCTCCTTTCCTCATCACCGCTATTCTGTCAGAAATCGCCATTGCTTCCGCTTGATCGTGAGTTACGTGTATGCCTGTCAAATCGAGGTCTTTCACAAACTTTCGCAATTCGTATCTCAATTCAAACCTGATTTTGGCGTCCAATGCGCCTAGAGGTTCGTCAAGTAGCAACAGTTTGGCGCCAGCGGATAAGGCTCTGGCTAATGCAACCCTCTGCATCATTCCACCGCTTAACTCAGAAGGAAAAGCATCTAAACGTTCAAAAAGCTTGACCATCTCTAACATTTCACGCCCAATTCTCTCGCTTTCCTTGCTTTCCAAAGCTTTCACTCGTGGACCATATACCACGTTGTCCCAGACATTCATGTGCGGAAAAAGTGCATAGGTTTGAAAAACGAAGCCGATGCCACGATCTTCAGGTGGAACAAATGTGACAAGACGATCATCGATGTAAATTTCGCCTTCGTCCGGCTGAACCAAACCTGAAATAATTCGGAGTAAAGTGGTTTTGCCACATCCACTTGGGCCAATTAAGGAAAAATATTCTTTATCATGGATTTGGAGGCTAACGTTATTAACTGCAACAATCTTGCCATATTTCTTTGTGACATTCACCAATCGGACTTCTGGCATATAAAGCCTCCAGCAGTTTTCCATAGGTATGGAAATAGGATGAATATATTAAACATACTAATCCTTTCCCTTCTCTCGAGCAAATAGCCTTAGAACCAACAAGATTATGAAGGAAAACAGCACTAGAACGCCGCAACCGAGACCGATTTCCAAAGAAGTAGCGGGAACCGCACCCCTAACCCAGTTAACCAATAGGACAGGAGCAGTCTTCAATTCGGTTACTGCCAAGGTAGCGCCGGTTTCACTGACGCTTCTCGTGAAAACCATGACCGCGCCGGCGATCAATGAATATTTTGTTAAGGGTAGAATTATTGTTCTGAAGACGGTGAAGGGTCGTCCCCCTAATGTTCTCGATGCTTCTTCATAGTCTATGTTCACTCTTTCTATTGCCGCTGCCATCGACCTAACTAGATAGGGATAGGTGATTGAAAGATGAACAAAGATTAGTAAACCAACCTCAGGTACGAATGGGAAATTTCTCCAGAAAATGCCAACTGAAATTCCTAGGGCGATTGATGGAACTACTAAAGGAATGTTAACCAGCACATCTAAAATTGAAGAAAAGGCTCTTCCCAGCCTCTTCCTTGCAATGAGAACAGCCATTGGCAAACCAGTTACTATATTCAATAAAGTTGCGATTGCCCCAATTAAGTAGGATAAAAAGAGACTTTGCCAGTATCCTTGCCAGATTCCTACCCCAGCCACCGCTTGGTTCAGCGTTCCATTTGTTACAGCATAGAATGCTGGGAGGGCAACGAAAAGCGAGGGAATTAGAACCAGAAGGAAGAATACTAGAAGCGAAATGCCGTTTCTAAAGTTTGTTATCCCTGAACTGCTTAACTTTCTTTCAGCCATTGGCCAGACTTTCTTAATGGGCATCTTCAGTCTTGGACCCAGTAGTCTGATTGTCACAAAGATTACGCAAGAGAGGGTTATCAAAATGAAGCTAACAAAGACCAAGGCACCTTCGTACCCGAGTTCTTGGCTAGTTTTAAGATTATTAATGAAAATCGGTCCGTTTTCAAAAGTACCAGCCACCATCAGTGTCGCCCCGGTTTCAGAAACTGATCGCGCAAATGCCAGTATAAAAGATGTAACCATAGCCGTCTTCAATATGGGGAGCGTGACAGTTCTATCTGCGGTTAACGGTGCAGCACCTAATGTTCTTGCAGCTTCCTCGTATTCCCGTTTATAATCCAGTAGCGCCCCAACCATTACCCTAACTACGACTGGATAAGAGAAGGCAAAATGAAGCAGAATAATTAGGAACCAGCCCGGTGAAACTAAGCTTCCTCCGAATAGAGAAGAAATACCTTGATTTGGGTCACTCCAGAATAACAATAGAGAATAACCAAGGGCGACTGTAGGAATAACGAAAGGTATGTCAGCCAACGTGTCCAGACTCTTCAACCATTTAACACTGCCTCTTGTGATGAACCAAGCCATTGGCAAACCAGCGATTACGTCGATGAAAGAAACGAAGAGGGCGATGGCGAAGGATGCGTAGATTGCCGATGTTGCCCTAGACATGAGGCTGAAATTCCCAAAAATATCCGCCATAGTGTTCCATTTAAGAACGATCCCGAGAATTGGGGGAACCAAAATTAAGGCGAAGAAGAAGGCTATGGAACATAAATAGAGTAGATATCGAATACTGGGTCTAGAAGATAAAGTGTCAAGAGACTTTACGGTTTTGGAGCCAGCCAAATTGACTTTTCCGCCTCAACTGTCTTTCCATGGATTCATTCTTTTCTATTGAATCGCTTTTCTCCCTTAAGATTTTTTATAATCGAAAACTAGTTAGGCTTACAGAAAAGATGCCCTGACTTTTTCAAAATCTTATACATTAATTATTGAGAGGTTTCATATGCTTTTCTCAGATTTTGGGGATCACTCTAATCATACGCTTTCTTTTTATAGACGAAACGATTTTCCAAAAGGTCAATATGACTTAAAAAATGTCATATATTCATATAACACTAATCTTTTCTATAGTTAATTAGATGAAGGGGTGTGCCAGAAATGACGAGTGAGAAGTGTGTAGAATGCAGCTCTTTCCTCAAAGTGTATGACATTAACTTCCAAACTGGCCGAAAGGTTATGCAATGTGAACAATGCGGTTTGCTTCACATATACAAAAAAGATATTCTTGGAAGATGGCACATTGTGAGGGTGACTAGACCCATGCCTCACGAAAGAAACCAAAGGCAGGAGGGTTAACTGAGCAAAATTAGCCTAACTTACAAATGTTAAATCGATCCATATTTCGCAAAAGAGGGACATAAACGTCACACAGCAATGCTTATATTTCCCAATTCGACTTGTAAATAAATTGGCGATCAAATTGCCAGATTAGACTCCACATAAAGATGCACCCCCTAAGTAATTTTAGGGGCAAAGGGTGGAGTGAGCTTTTATCTGCTCGCAATGAAAACCAAACACAGGCCAAATACGCATTCCGACGCTAAACAGACACCGGAGCAAACCAAGTAAGCCCGACATGCTACGCCGTCTGGTGGATGACCAGGCTTGAGCGCTGAAGAAGGGCGCGGCAAGCAGCGAAATGCCCCGGGTAGCTGCATGCAAGCTTAGATCCGGGGATGCCTGAATGAGACTTCTTGCGACGGACTCCCACGGGACTCCGTTGCGTTCCGTAAGGAACGGGAACTCCCTGAACGGAAATATCTTAGTAAGGGAAGGAAAAGAAACCAACCGGGATTCCCTAAGTAACGTGAGCGAAAGGGGAAAAGTCCAAACTAAACCTCACAGGGAAACCTGAGGGGGATGTAGTGTTGCGGGTCCAGCCGCCTTCTAACCGGCGAAGCCGAAGTGGCCTGAAATGGCCTGCCAAAGATGGTGAAAGCCCACTAGGCGTAAACTGGAAGGAGATGGGCTGGAGTCCCTGAGTACCATACCCTGGATTCGGTTTGGGAAACTGGGGGCCACCAACCTCCAAGACTAAATACGTCTCAAGACCGATAGCGCACTAGTACGGTGACAGAAAGCTGAAAAGTACCCCGGAAGGGGGGTGAAAAGAACCTGAAACCAGACGGTTATAGACGTTTGCAGCTCGGAAGGATAGATCCCTCCCGAAGGAACCTGTGGCGACACAGCAGTACGAGGGAGGGGGACCAGGGTTGCAAATTCCGTCTAGAAACACGGGCCGGGGAGTTCATGGTCGTGGCAAGCTTAAAGGCTGACAAGCCTGCAAGCATAGGGAAACCAACATGCGCGCAACCAGCCAAGCGCTGGCGAGGCGCGGGGTCTGAAAGGGCCCGGAGTCACGGCTTTGACACTAGAAACCGGACGATCTAGCCCTGGGCAGGGCGAAGTCAGGCGAAAGCCTGGTGGAGGCCCGAAGGAGTTCTGACGTGCAATTCGTTTCTCAGACCTGGGGCTAGGGGCGAAAGACCAATCTAGTCCGGTGATAGCTAGTTCCCTCCGAAGTGGATCGCAGTCCAGCCCTAAGCGAGGTAGCCGATGGGGTAGAGCACTGATTGAGAAGTAAGGGGTCGAAAGACCTCGCTTTTCTCTCAAACTCCGAATCCATCGGCGCTGCAGACCTTAGGAGACGGGTTCTGGGGGGTAAGCCCCTAGTCCGAAAGGGGGACAACCCAGACTGAGGTTAAGGCCCCAAAGTGCTGGCTAAGTGTCAAACTGAAAGGCGTCATCAGCCTCAGACAGCGGGGAGGTAGGCTTAGAAGCAGCTATCCTTCAAAGAAAGCGTAACAGCTCACCCGCCGAGGCTGATGGCCCTGAAAATGGACGGGGCTAAGCC
>JABAOH010017150.1_pt1 | contig 26584 bp, 23 predicted proteins | sample 7062181 | NCBI WGS metagenome assembly JABAOH01 (sample SAMN14538630, study PRJNA623070) | marine sediment metagenome | biome: marine biome [ENVO:00000428]; feature: marine pelagic biome [ENVO:01000023]; material: deep marine sediment [ENVO:00002113]; isolation source: pool of 5 deep marine... | reverse complement strand
TTTGGAAGAGAACATGTAAACCCTTCAATTTCACCTAAACGCCTATAGACCAGTCTTCGCCGCTTGTCAAATCTGGAAACCATATCTGACACGAATTTCTGAGACCCTTCTAAAGCCGCCGTGGCCGCGTATTGTGCAGGTCCATCAACACAGGCTACCGCAAATTGCTGAGCCAGTAGCATCGCTGAGATCAAATCTGCTGGACCTAAAGCATAACCAACACGAAAGCCAGTCATAGCGTATGTCTTAGAAAAGGAATTTACAACAACTGTTCGTTCACCCATCTGAGGAAAAGTTGCCAAGCAATGATGCTTTATGTCATCATAAATGATTTTCTCGTAAACTTCATCTGAAACAACAATCAAATCGTTTTCTACTGCAAGCTTCGCCAACTTCGCTAACTCGTCGTACTTAAGAACGGATCCCGTGGGATTGTTAGGAGAGTTGATAATTATCACACGTGACCTTTTCGTGATGAGTGATGTCACAGCCTCGATATCTGGTTTAAAACCATCGTTCTCAAGCATCGGTATCGAAACAGGAATGCCTCCAGCAATGAAAACCGCAGGTTTGTAACACACAAAACCAGGATCGGGTAATAACACTTCGTCGCCCGGATTTATAAAAGCCAACAAGGCAAGAAAAACAGCCTCTGTTGCCCCCACAGTGACGAGGATCTCATCTTCTGGATCGTAGGAAAGACCATACTCCCGCGTGTACTTTTTTGCCAAAGCTTCACGCAAACTAGGAATTCCACTTGACGGTGTGTAATGAGTTTTCCCTTCAGCCATCGCCTGCTTAGCCGCCTCCAAAACATGTTCCGGAGGAGTGAAGTCCGGTTCTCCGAGACCAAGGCTTATGAGGTTAGGAGTTTTCTGTGTGAGTGTAAAAAGACGGCGAATTCCAGATGGTTTAATATTATTCAATCTTTCAGCTTTCTTGCTACGCATTTGCAAGAGTTTTTCCTCGACTTTCTTTAATTCCCCCTGCATAAAATGTTTACCGTCACCAACCTGGAAATCTTCAACACAAAAACTATATCTATCTTGTATACAAAACTGTATCCAATCAGCAATGAAATACCGGGATGCATCTTGTCCTTTAAGAAAAACGTTCAAAATTGGCTAACACGGTCACTAGATGACCCTCTTGTAAAAATACTCGCAAACAACAGCAACCTAACTAGAACACAGCTGGAAACGCTGTTAATTGACATTTTAGCTGAGAATCTAGCCTCAAAACCGCTAAAATACGAGGAAAAGGCCAGATTGAGGAGAACAAAGGCTGCGGTAAGCCGCGGCTCCTTTAATAGAACGCTGAGACAAGCGAAAAAAAACATCACACAATCGATATATACCATCCTTCTTCTCGGATACTTTGGCATTCTTGAAGACGCCAGCCTAGCACCGTACCTTGAAACAGCAAACAAACTGAAAGCATACACAGAAGCATACAGGGGTCTTTTAGACTCCAGAGAAGGCGAAAAGGAACAGTTACAAGTAGTAGATATGCTGCGTGAAGAGCTTGAAACCACCTTGAATCGGCTATCGAATCCATGGTCCTCAACAAAATCGTGATATCACACATCACACACACAGCCAAAAATCTTGAGTCTTGCAAGATTAGTTGCAATTACTGACTTCTCGCAAAACAAGCTTCATTTCAGGATTAAACAGGAAAATCGGCCTCTTCCTTGTGGCTCTAGAAATGAATCTCTGCATATTCAACCAGAGAGATTCTGCAGCAACGTGACGCGTGACATCACATTTATCCCTTTTCACCATAAACCTTAAGTTCTCTTTCCTGAATACTGTGACATCAAGTGTGACATCATACAGGTCACAGCTAATCACATTAAAGTCACGTCAGGTGTCAAGAAGTGGTTGAAGTCTTTGTCCTTATGAGCGTTCTTTCAGTCCTCACTGTAGCTGTCGCAATTCTGTATACCAAGCGTATTCGTGAAGCTCATCAGAAGTATGTGAGGGCGAAAAATGCTGTGGACGACATCATTATAAGCTTCAATAAGCAGCTGACAAGACAGGGAGAACGAATCGACAGTTCGGCTCAGAAAGTCAGTGCACTTTACGACCAGCGTGATCATCTCTCTAAGAGGCTAAGGGACCTGAGTAAAGACGTTCAGTTGTTGAAAGAGGAGGTTCAGTCATTTCGTCCTCTAAGAAGGGCATTAACAAAAACTGATGCTTTGGAGGATAGGTTCACTGAGATTGCATCAATAAAAGATGACTTGCTACAGAGGGTTTCCAGAATCGAGAAAAAGCAAGCTCGCCGAAGAGAAGCCGGAGCAAAGATAGAGTCGGCAATTCCCATAAAGCGGGAAGAAGCGTTGGCGCCATTAAATGAAACTGAGCTTACAGTTCTCGAATTTCTAGCTGCTGAAGGCGAAAAGACGGCTCCAGAGATAAAAAAGCAAATAAAACTTAGCAGAGAACACACAGCGCGGCTCATGAAGAAGCTTTATGAAAGGGGATATCTGGAGCGGACCACTAGCAGAATTCCCTTCACGTACAGTCTAAAAGGAGAGATGAGGAAGCTTCTGAAGAAACCTGAGCAAAAAAGCTAGCTGGCTTCAAGGTTTCTGCCCGCATCTCGAAGCCGCTCTAGATTAGCGTTCATTGCATCAAGAGCTCTAGACGGTGGCAGATTGTAGTCTGCTTTCTCCTTGCTCTCCAAGTACTCTGGATAATGTGTCACCTTAACCGGAACCGCGAAACGAATCTTTGGTTCGGAGATCAATAACGCCTCCCCTATGTCAAGCATTTTCACTTCAGTATCACTGTACTCAAGGTATGGTGTGTTTCTTGTGAGAAAGTCTCTATCAGTCTTCAACTCGGTTTTCATGATGACCTTCGTCCAAAGTTCTGCAAACACATCAGGGTTAATGCGAGAAGGCCTAGGTGTCACAGCATTCAAGCCTACACGATATTTTCGGTAGGTCAGAGCAATTGCAGAAAAAATCGTCTTTGACCTGTTAGGGTCGAGAAACTCATGAGCTTCCTCGAGAGTAATAAGCAACGTCGGAAGTTTCCGCCATTCTTCATATTCTGCTTCCCATAGGCGCTTATAATAGTTCGCCACTCCAGTCGCTGTCAGACAAACGATTCTGTGCTGTTCTTCAGAACTTATACCCGAAATGTCCACTAAGCAAGTGATTCCTTTGGATATGTTCCGAGTCACACTGTCTACGAAACTGTAGCTCGAGGGTGGGAAAAGGGTCGGGTTGAGACCTAGTAGTCTACTCATTAAGGCTTCTATGACTACTTTGTTGCTATAGCCTGCTGTTTCAGCAATGCCCTTATATCCTTTGACAACATAGGCCTCACGGGCTTCTTCAATCCATTTACTCCCAAGTCTCTTGTATAGCTGCTTGGCAAGGCGATATTGCGGATACCCGATCTCAGGAAAAAGAGTACGCAGCTTCCATGGAGGAAGAGTGTGTAATCCGATTCGCATCTTCTCTTCCTTTGTAGTGTAGAAGCTGGCTCGGCTATGGAAAAAAGGATGATCCCGTAAGCCTTTTCCTCCAATTTCCTTTCCGTCCAGCAGCTGACCGGCAAAGTCGAAGATGAGCCCCGCAGTTTTAGGGCTATGGTCTATCAACTGAGCATTTATTATAAGTTCTGTGTTGGTTTTGCCAGATCCTGTCATGCCAAACATACCCATCATTCTTGGTATTGCATCGACATTTATGCCAACATGTCCAAGGGTTTCTTCTCCAGATCGAAGGTGCCCTATTCTTAGTTCCCCAGCAAGCTTCAAGACCTTAGCATCTTCTCTGCTTGTAGGGTACACTTTATCCATGTAGTTAGGGTTGAATGTGGGCGATCGAATTTCCCCAGCTTTCCTTTCAAGAAAAAGGATGGCTTCGATATTCTTATAGCAGGAATAGGGGCCGAAAGCTTCTTTCCCTTCTGCCTCACGAAGCTGCTCACCGGTATCCAAAGTAGACATGCTTTGGGCATTTACAACACGAGCGTAGAAACTGTTGTCTCCAGAGTCTACCCGGACTATTTGCCCGAAGGACAGAGCCGCGCCTTTATTCAAAAAAAAGGATATCCTGTCACCTCTTACCTCGCATATGGATCCCAAATCGTCAGACACGACCAATCCGCTCCCAACTGAAGGCGTATTTCACTCCATGAAGCTCGTCCGCAAAATTGCAGGCAAGCTCTTCTTGGCGAAGTACATTGAGAAGGCCAGCACTTGCTAATTCCTCTTCAACTTGAACATGATACTGAAGAAGCTTTGTTTCCGAAACGCTTGAAAAGTCGTGTGCCAACCAGAGTACCACTGGGTAGCCCAAACAACGGGGATCCTCTGAGATCGTGGAGAGAGGGGTAATCAACGAAGGAATATCGTGGGCTGTTAAATAGCTCATTATGTCACACCGAAAGGCTCGGGGGCTGTCTTCGCTGAGCTTAATGATAGAGACGTCTCCATAGAGATGTTCATGGATGTTAGCTTCCTTAACTGGATAATATACCCAGCATCCTTTGGGTGCAAGTATGTACGTCGCGGCGATCAGATCCCGGCCTCTCTCGTCGTGAAGCCTAGGAGACTGCTTGCTTATGGCAAGCAGTTTTATGCCTTCTTTCTCGCACTTCTCGTAAAGCATGGCATTAAATTTCCGTTCACCCCCAAAATAACTGGCGCCGTCCAAAAGAATATAATCGTTCACATCTGCTTGATGAATTAGTCCTAGAGCCATCTCACTCTCCAATTGAAGTCGCATCTCTTGAAGGATCTTGCGACGTACATATGGATCTCCCTTTATTGTCCTAATTCTCTCCTTAAAATCCCAATTTACATTTCTTCTCTTGACGGTGGCATAAGAAACTCTAAGGAGATATATTCCCCAGTTATTTGCTCTTCTCAACGTTCTTGTCGAGCAATCTACAGCGAAGAAATGTACGTCGCATAGTTGTGCCCTTTTTAGCGAAGTGAATTTTGCTACAGTCGGTCTCACTGATATCGCAGGCTCACTTTTTACTTCTCTGAAATCTACTGTCTGCCCTTTTTCAACATAACTTCTCAGTACTTCTTTCATATTAGCGAGGTCTGATTGAACCTCCTTGTTCATCCTCTACGCCCCCAAATCTTCTACTAGAATGTAGAATGGTAAGTGTAACGTAAATCTCTTTGTAACAGCTTCTGCTATTTATCTTTCATATTCGTCACGCTGTTTTGCGCCAATTTTGCTACCATCAGGTAGGTTCTCTTATGGGTTGGTCCTTGTCTAACTACGAATCCACGCTCAGCCATCCTTGCCAAATAAGTAGAGATTGTGCTAAGGGAAATAGGTTCATCAAATTCCTGTTTATACCTTGCAAAAACTTGTTTAGAAGAAAAATGTGTGAAGCGAAAATACTTCTCAACAATAGATTTTGCTTTGTCGAATTTTGTAGTTTCAGCTATACTTTCTTTTGATTTCTCTCCAATATGTACTCCGCCAAGTAACTCCACGATGTCAAGGAGACGCAGAGCTTTCTCCCGGGTTACTTCTCCCTCGAAAGTTATTTTATAGCGATTACCCTGTTCATCAAAGACTTCTACTCGCATTTTCCTAGCAGGCATACACACCACAACGGCGCGTTCACACTTTACACTTCACAGGTTATAGCTGTTGCGAAAGATCTCTTCCAGGAAAATGATGAAATGGCGGCTTACAAGTATAAGAAGCATTTTCTGTAAATATTTTGATTTAACAGCATTTACAGGCTGTTTTTTCGTGTAGAAGAAGACAACTTATGGATATCCCTGAGTTTCCAAAGGAAGCGGGGGGGTCCCTTATTCACACAAAATAGGTATAAAGGCACCAAGAAAGTCAAATAGTGCAGCAAATAACCCCACAACAAAATAGATTTCACAAAGGCTTCACAGAGTTGTTGGCGGCGTACATTACCACCAACCCCTATATTTCCATTGCAAACCGAGACCAAACAGACAAATTCGAACAAAAAAAGAGGTATTATCTACTCGAAATAGTTTTAGCAGTAGTGTTAAAAAGCGTCCTCATGACTAAACAAACAGGGTATATTTCTCCGAAAGGGAACATACGCTAATACTCCTCACCACAAACAGGGTTCCACAGGAAACAGCGGGGTGTGTGTGGGTTCTTTTTTCACACAAAAGCTCTTCGCATCGAACTTTCCCCTTTGAATTCTAGAGTGATTTTTCATTTTTTTGTACGAAAGTGTTTATTTTCTCCAGTTGAAACCAAGGCTTTGCAAGTGCGTTTACTGAAGGGAGGAGGAGGTAAATATGAAAGAAGAAGTAGACATGCTAGATGCCGTTTTTGAGCGTTTCTTAAACAATAACAGTCTCTTCAGAGATAGGGATGTGCTCCGTCATGACTATATTCCAGAGAAACTGCCTCACCGCGAAGAACAGATAAAGCATTTGGGATTAGTTGTCGCCCCTCTCCTGAAAGAGGAGAGATGTTCAAACATTTTCATTTATGGAAAAACAGGAACCGGGAAGACCGCAGTGATGAAATACGTGGTGAATCGATTGATGCAGAAGGCGGCAGAATTTGGTGCACCCGTTAAAGTGGCTTATGTAAATTGTCGCCTAGCAGGGACAGAATACAGAGTTTTTACAAGGCTGTGTGACACCTTGAATATCAGTGTTCCTTTTACTGGTCTTGCGGTAGGCGAAGTTTTCGACCGCTTTAAGAAGGGCCTGGAAGCTCTCAGCTTGTCACTCATCATCGCTTTAGACGAGGTCGATGAGCTGATCAAGGCTAGGGGCAACGTGCTTTTGTATGAATTGACAAGAATAAATCAGTCCCTCTGCAACAGCAAGGTTTCCATAGTTGGCATTTCCAATGATTTGCGCTTTAAAGATTTCTTAGAACCACGTGTCTTGAGTTCTCTAAGCGAAGAGGAAATAATGTTTAGACCTTACGATGCCTCTGAGCTTCAAGATATTTTATGGGAACGAGCAGGTTTAGCCTTTCGTAAAGAGCTGTTACTCGAGGGCGCATTAGGCTTATGTGCAGCCTTGGCTGCTGCAGAACATGGGGATGCAAGAAGGGCACTCGATCTGCTACGAGTAGCGGGCGAGGTAGCTGAGAGAGAGAGTGCAAAGGTAATTACCGAAGATCACGTTAGAAAAGCCGAGAAGCGTATAGAGCATGATAGAGTAATTGACGCCCTGACGAATTTAACACCACACTCGAAATTCGTTCTCTACAGTGTGTACCTACTTGTAAAGGCCAACATCTCCTCGGCTATTACTGGCGACATATATGAAGTATACATGGAACTGTGTGGGGAAATAGGGATGGCACCCTTGACACAGAGGAGGGTAAGCGGGCTCATAAGCGAGCTTGATTCAATTGGGTTGCTGAATTCGAGGGTTATTAGCAGAGGTCGATACGGTCGCACAAAAAAGATCAGCCTTGCAATACCACGAAGTCCTTTAAGAGAAGTGTATTCGAACGACGATCATCTAGGAAGGTTAGATGGCTTCACTCCGAACTGTTTGAAATCGAAGCCTACAAGAATTAGGCACTGAAGTCTATAGGCAAAACGGAAAGGGTTTGAAGATTCACAACAGGAATTACACCCGGTGTAGGTTCTAGACCCAACTTCCTCTGATAACTAGTTTGCCTTTGCCAAGCGCCTGAATTGACCATTACAGTTCCTCTGTAGAGGTCGTATTTCATCACGTGTACATGGCCCGAATGGAAAACATCTGGCACCTGCTCTATCACGAGAAAATCTCGCTTCTCGGGAGCTATTGAAGTCCGTTGACCATATGTAGGAGCCAAATGCCGGCTCTTCAGCAATAGGCGCATTGCTCTCTCAGGTGAGTGAAATTTCATTCCTGCGACTGTAGCCAAAACATCATCCAAGCTTCGCCCATGGTAGATGAGGAACTTCACGTCATGAATACTCACTGTTGCCGGATTACCTAGGGAAAGCATGTTTCGTGTCTCGTACAGGGGTTCGGTGTACTCTTTCCGGATGGCAGGTTGAGGTAATGCCTTCCTTGAGGCATCATGGTTTCCAGGAATGATTATCAGTTCAATATAATCTGGAATTTGCTCAAGACACTCTGCTGCAACTCTATATTGTTTAAAGATGTCACGTATCTTTAGTTCCTTTAATTGGTTCGGGTAAACTCCCACTCCATCTGCAATGTCGCCAGCAATGATAACATATTTGACAAGGCTAGCGACTTCTCTCAATCTCTCATCACCATATTTTCCGTTGAGCCACAATACGAAACGATTAAACTCTTCTCTCATGAACTCTCTACTTCCGACGTGAAGGTCTGATATAAGGGCGACGTTGGCTGCTTCTTTGGTTTTGATTGGGTTCTTTTGAGGGATGTCTGGAAAGAAGAGTTCTTCAGCAATTAACAGTTTTTTTCTGCTTTTCATTAAACCTAAGCATACAACTTGATCTGGCAGCAACCATTTCGCTTTCTCTAGAAGCTCTTTGGACCCATTACGGGGAATTAGCGCTGTTGCTTGTGATTCTAGGTCTTCGATTTTCAGAAAGGTCCCGTATTTTGACTCTCGCCTCCCTGTAACCATGCAGAAAACCTTAATTCTCGAACGGGGAACCACTCGAAAGGCCTCTTTGATCGATGCTGCGTTCCTAGCATCCATTCGTTGTCTCAGCAGCTTCCGTATACGATTGAACCTGTCTTGGAAATACTCTAAGTAGTCTTCAATAGAACCAGTTGAGCAAATATCGCCAGTTGGGTCTTCTAATACCTTTATGTCTGTTTTTACGTCTCTTGCGAAGGGGTAAAATGCGGTTTTGCCTTTTCCCGTAACAACGGGAGTTCTCTGCAATGGCATGTTGAAGCCCTCTGCTTCTTTTGTCTCTGGAAAGGTCTCTTTTGCTGTTTCTTCAAGGAAACTCTTGCTTATGAAGAGCGGTTTTTCCCCTTGTCTTTCTAGCTTTTTGACCGCTAGTTCCATGAATTTCACAGGGTCCTCGGTCTTCGAGATCGTCGTGAGAAGGTTGAAAGCTGCTTTGTCAAGATGATATCCTGCGGTGAGTGATAAAGAAACAGCCTCTTGAACCTTTTCGCCTTCACTCAATTTTGAATAGTCTCCGATGACTTCTCTCCTGCTAGGTCTATACTTATTATGACTTCACTTCGAACTTCCATTTTTGCCGCCTATGTTTATATACTGCTGATTTGTTTAGACCTGTGTTAATGGCTTTGAGTGATATCATGGAACTTCGGAAGGTTCAGCGCACCAGCAGTGGTACCTTTTTTGTATCCTTACCTAAGGACTGGGCAGAACGCGTTGGGCTTGACAAAGGAGTAGTTGTAGCAGTTTCGGAGTCTGTTGATGGACGTCTGTGCCTTGACCCTCAATATCATGCTGAACATGAACCTTTAAGCGTTGTGCTGAAGCCAACACCCTATTTAGACAGGGATATTGTGGGCAAATATCTACTTGGTTATGATGTTCTTCGCATCGAGGCTAAAAAACGCATCTCATCTGAGGAAAGGCTGCTAATCAAAGAGGCTTCCGGTCGACTTGTTGGTTTGGAGATTGTGGAAGAGGACTATGCAAGTATCGTTCTGCAGTGTTTGCTAGAACCAACTGCGTTTCCACCTGAGAAAATTCTGAGGCGTGAATATAACATTGCAGCAAGTATGCATAGAGATGCTGTTCGTGGCTTTCTGGAAGGCGACGTACATCTAGCCAAGAACGTGGTTGCTCGTGATGACGAAGTAAACAGGCTTTACTTCCTCCTTGTACGAATCTTACGAACGATAATTCAAAACCCGAGCTTAAGTGAAAAACTAGGAGTTCGCTCCATTGATTGCTTAGATTACCGTTTATGTGCAAGTCTGGTTGAAACCATAGGAGATGATGCAGTGGAAATTGCCAACAAGGCCTTGGCTTTGAAGGACATGAGAGTTTTTGAAGAGGGATCGAAACTGATAGGACGTTTCTACTTTATGGTTTCTGAAGCTCAGGAGAATGCGTTAACAGCGTTCTTTGGGCATAATGTTGTTTTGGCAGAAGAAGTGCGGGATGATAGAGAAAAAATGGACGTCATGCTTCACGAAATAGAGTCTGAAGCAAAGAAGCAACCAGCAGAAGTCATTCCTCTGGTGTTAACAGCCGCCTCTTCGATGTATCGAATCTTTGGTCACAGTGTAGACATCGCCGATCTTGTTATGCCAAAAGAGCGGTGAGGGAAGAAACTTGAGATCGTCTTTTTGGGTAAGTATTTAAGGAATGATACAGTAGAAATCAGAGAATAGAGGCCTGGAGCATGGGTAGAAGGCGGAGGAAAATTGTTCGTATTCCTAAGAAACGTTTACCGCAGGTTTTTCTCTGCCCTCGCTGTGGCAAAGAGGCCATGCGCGTGGCACTCATTAAGAAGGCGGAAAAGGGCGTGGTTCGGTGTGGTGCCTGTGGCTTAGCTGATAATTTGTTTATTAAACAGTCTCACAAAGAAATTGATGTTTATTGCAAGTTTGTCGATAAATACTATGGTAAGAGGAAGACCTCAAAAACTACAGCAACCGCGTAATCTGAGGGTTCATATGATTGGCCCTGTAGAGAGCTACCTCCTTAAGCGAATTCGCGAAGTAGGCGTTATTCATCTTACTCTTATTGACCCTGAAAAGGTTACAGCCTCATCTGCTTCCTGCTTAGCTAGAAAAGCAGAAGAATACGGAACAACAGCAATAATGGTAGGCGGGTCCACTTCCATGTCCATAACGCATCTTGATAGCATTATAAAAACCATGAAATGCACAACAAAAATCCCCTTAATTCTATTTCCCAGCAATGTAACCGGGATAAGTAAATATGCGGATGCGATATGGTTTATGTCTCTTCTCAACTCCGTTGATCCTTACTTTCTTATTGGGGCCCAGGTTTTAGGGGCTCCAATGGTAAGAAAATATGGTTTGGAAGCTCTGCCACTTGGGTACATTATCGTGGGAGAAGGTGGGACTGCTAGCATCGTGGGAAAAGCTGTCCCAATTCCCTTCACGAAACCGGAGCTTGCTGCTGTCCATGCTTTGGCTGCCCAGTATTTTGGAATGCGATTCGTCTATCTTGAAGCAGGGTCTGGTGCAAGCCAACCGGTTACTCCGACCATGATAGGGGCAGTCAAACGTTTCACTGATGTTCCTTTGATTGTTGGAGGGGGAATTCGTAACAGTGAGCAAGCTAGGGCTGCAGTTGCAGCAGGAGCTGACATTGTAGTTACGGGGAACGTCATTGAAAATGCAGGGGCCAGAAGCGAGTTCAGAAATCTTGTGACAACAATTAGAAGGGGCAGAACGGTTTAGGCAACATCATTTCTGGGCAATGCTTTCATCTTAGAGTTGTGCTGCGTAAAGCAGATTAGGAATAAGCATATAGCTGTCCACAACGAACTACAACGCCGCTCATAAAGTCGTTCTTTTAACTTTGTTCGTGTCAGAAAACTCAAAATACCCTTATGCCAATGCAGTTACTCGGCGAACCCAGTTGCCCCTCAAAATGAGCAAGGAGTACCAGATGTATGCAAAGTCATTAGAAGAGGAACTGCAAGATCTCCTTGCAATTGCTGAAAAAGCCCGAGGAAAAGGACTAGACCCGGTCCTGAAACCAGAATCAGAGATTGCAAAAAACCTTGCTGAACTTGTAGAAGGCTTAGTGGGACCTCCTGGCGTTGCAAATAGCATAAACGAATTAAGTGAAAGGCTTCCGCGCGAGGAACTTGCCTTCAAAATTGCCGAGGAGATAGTCTACAGCAGATTTGGCCACCTGGAAACACAGGCTGCTGCGGAACAAGCCGTTCGTACATCTCTCGCCATACTTACCGAGGGAATAACAGCTGCACCTCTCCAAGGCGTGGCAAAAGTGGATATACGGGAGAACTTTGACAGAACGAAATACTTGGCTATATATTATGCAGGCCCAATGAGGTCCGCTGGGGGCACTGATCAAGCCTTAACCCTTGTGATAGGAGACTTTGTACGCCGCCTTCTCGGATTAGATCGCTACAAGCCTACCGAAGAGGAGATTAACCGGTTTATTGAAGAACTGCGCCTTTACGAGCGGAGCGTAGGCCGATTTCAATATCACGTCACCGATGAACAGCTTCGAACAGCCCTTGAATCATTACCTGTCGAGGTGACTGGTACCGAATCTGATCCTGTTGAGGTGCAATCTTTCCGAAACCTGCCTAGAATAGAGACCAATCGCGTTCGTGGAGGCGCCTTACGTGTAGTTAATGATGGTGTGATAGGTCGAGCACGCAAGGTTTTCACGATTGTCGAGAAACTCAGCATTGAAGGTTGGGGCTGGCTCAAGCATGTGGGCGAAGCAAAGGGAACCCACGATGACAAGAACAAAACTGCCGATTTTATGAAAGACATAATCGCAGGGCGCCCGATTTTTTCCTTCCCCTCCCAACGAGGAGGTTTTCGTCTTCGCTATGGACGGGCGAGAAACACTGGACTGGCTGCCGTGGGTGTACATCCCATGACAATGATGGTTCTAAATGAATTCCTCGCTGGAGGCACGCAGCTTCGTATAGAGTTGCCTGGCAAAGGCGGCGTAGTCATGCCTGTGGACACTATTGAACCCCCTGTAGTGCTACTAAAAAACGGTTCAGTGGTTCGCGTTTCGAAACAAAATTTCATGAAGATAAGACACAAGATTCATAAAATTCTCTTTTTGGGAGACTTGCTCGTAAGCTTTGGTGACTTTCTGTACAACAACAAGAAACTTCGTCCTTCAGGATATACGGAAGAATGGTGGGCCAAGGATTTGGAATTAACGATAGCGCAACGCTTCAGCGGCAACTTGGAGCAAGCAGCAACTATTTCAAATGTTTCAACGCAACGTTTAGAAGCGTTCATTTCACATCCCTTTCACATCAAGCCAAGTGCAAAAGAAGCTGTGGCAATAGCCAAAAATCTGGGCGTCCCTCTTCACCCAAGCTACACCTTCTTCTGGTCAAAAATAGCAACGGAAAAGGTTCAAGAACTCTGCAAATGGCTTCTCAATTCTCGGATTCAAAGGGCCAACGGCCAAATTTCTCAAATAACCAGTGCTCTAAGTGCCAAAATTAAGGAAACTCTAGAACACCTATGTCTCCCTCACAAGGTCAATGGCAGTCAATTAATAATTAACAGCAATGAAGCTCATGCCTTAGCGACTTGTCTCGGTATCGATTCATCAACATCCAAATCCAGCATCGCGATGCATCCTCTAGAAGCTATAGAACGTCTATCTGGCATTACTGTTCGAGGTAAAGCACCAACAACCATAGGAGCACGTATGGGTAGACCTGAAAAAGCAAAAAGGCGGGAAATGAGACCTCGCGTCCATTTGCTTTTCCCTGTGGGATTGGCTGGAGGGTCGCAGCGAAATTTGGTTGTGGCAGCACAAAAAGGACCAGTCTATGTGGACTTGGTGAGGCGGCGCTGTCGTAGCTGTCAGAAGCCAGCCCTTAGAGTTAAATGTCCTTCATGTGATGTCGAAACGGTCCTTGAGAATTTTTGCCCTAGATGTAGAAGGAAAGTTGATGAAGATGTTTGTCCCAATTGCAGAATCTCTGCTCATGCCTTTCAAAGGCAAAAGCTTGACTTGAAAACCATGCTTAACGAGGCTTGCAATCAACTGGGGATTAATGAGCCTGAAGTTGTCAAAGGAGTGAAGGGCCTAGCAAACGAAAACAAGGTTCCTGAACTCGTCGAAAAAGGCGTCCTTCGCGCCACAGAAGACCTTTCGGTCTACAAAGATGGAACAGTTCGGTTTGACGCTACTAATGCTCCGCTGACCCATTTTAAGCCCGTTGAGGTTAAGGCTTCTCTGAAGAAGCTTAAACAACTAGGCTATGCTGTGGACTTCCAAGGTAAACCTCTAACCGGCAGACACCAGATTTGTGAGTTAAAGGTGCAGGATGTTGTTATTCCGTGGAAGAGCGCTATGTACTTCATGCGTGTTGCGAGCTTTATCGATCAGCTTCTTGAAAGAGCCTACAAGCTTCCGAGCTACTACAACCTAAAGAAAGCTGAAGACTTAGTGGGTCATCTTATAGTTGGCCTGGCTCCTCATACTTCAGTAGGCATTTTAGGACGCATTATTGGCTTTACTGATCTCAGTGTTTGTTATGCTCATCCTCTGTGGCATTCGGCGAAGCGTCGTGATTGCGACGGAGATGAAGATGCTCTAATGCTTACTCTTGATACTTTGCTGAACTTTTCAAAGGCTTATCTGCCTTCTCAAATTGGCGGCATAATGGACGCACCCCTCTTCATTCTTCCAATTGTTAATGCGTCGGAGGTGCAGCGGCAGGCGCACGAAGTCGACATTGCCAGCCAGTATCCTTTGAGTTTCTACAAACTGACGCTTGAGAAAACCCCTCCTTGGAAGGCCACTAAACTCATAGATTTGGTTGCCCACAGGTTAGGAACCAAAACACAGTTTGAAAGTTTCGGCTACACGACCCCTGTCTCCAACATCAACATGGGAAACCGCAGAAGCATGTACAAGAAACTTAGGAAAATGACTGACAAGCTGAACAGTCAATTAGAGCTCGCCGAAAAAATTGAAGCAGTGGAGGCCAAACGAGTGGCTTTGAAAGTCTTAACAACTCACTTTCTCCGAGATATATCAGGCAACTTACGTGCCTTCTCAACACAAAGCTTCCGATGCAAGCTTTGCAATAAGCGTTTCCGACGCATACCCATAACAGGAAAGTGTGCCGCCTGTGGAGGTCCCTTGTTGCTTACAGTATATCGCGGTGGAATCGAGAAGTATCTTAATGCTGCAAAGGACCTTATCAAGAAGTATGAGCTCCCAAAATACTATCTTCATCGTCTTGCATTAGTGGAAGAAGAGATTATAACTTTGTTTGAAGGCAGGAAACCTAGGCAGATAAGCCTCACAAACTTTGCTTAAACCTTTTCTATCCTAAATGCAGAATATGATTGATTGCTATGGCTAGGCCAGGTTTTCATCCAAACGCCTATTTGGGCAAAATAAGAAACGTTCGACAAGGATTGACTTCTCGCACTAAGATCCTACAGGTTCTTGAGAGAGGAAACCTCACTGCAAGCGCATTGGCAAAGGAATCGAAGCTGAGCTACAGCGTCGTTCTGCATCATTTGCGGCTCTTAGAGGATGAGGAAATCGTTGTGCGTAGAGGACAAAAAAAACCATATTTCTGGAAGATGACCGGTGTTGGTCAGCAACGACTGCGACCAGACTAGTGTTTATATTTGAAAGTGCATTTCAGACTATGTCCTATTCTCTATGACCCTGTCCACCTTCAGCTTCTTCAAATTCGATCTCTCGTAACGTAGAATAGGAGAAATGGTTTTCAGCGGATTTTTATGTACTTATAAGCATCTGTGGCCTCTTCAAAACAATAATGTATCCTCTGATAGTCTGTTCTGAAATCTGCCACGTCTTTCTTGACCTTGTCGGCGTCTTCCTTGTCGATGACTATTCGTTTTATAAACTCTGCGATCTCAGCCATCTCAGCTTCTTTCATGCCAAGACGTGTGATTTCGGAAGTGCCCAGCCTAATCCCACCGGGATGCATGAAGTGGCGTCCTTCTTTGATGTCCCAGGGTAATAGGTTACGATTGATGATTATGTTTGCCCTTTCCAACATTTCTTCTATTGTGCCGCCATCACCTTGCTGCGTGATGTCAACGAGAATGACATGCGATTCGGTGAAGCCTTTATGCTCCGCTAACACTTTTAGCCCGCGTTCATACAGAGCTTGCGCTAACGCCTTTGCATTCTTGACAACCTGCAGCGAATAGTCCTTGCCAAACTCTAACATCTCGGCACACGCTACAGTGACGCCTGCCAAGGCATGTAGATGGTGATTGCTAACCATTCCTGGAAATGTGGCTCTTTTTATGGTGTCTGCGTGTTTTTTCCATGAAAGTATGCCGCCATGCTGTGGACCGAATAGAGTTTTGTGGGTGCTTAGGCTGACGACATCAGCGCCTTCTCGCAGCGGGTCTTGAAATACTCCACTGGCGATCAGACCAGCTACATGAGCAGCATCATAGCCTACTGTGGCGCCTACACTGTGAAATGTTTCAGCTAGTTCATTAACCGGGTGGGGAAAAGGGAACACGCTTGCCCCGAACACTACAAGTTTAGGAGGCTTTCCTTGATCTACTAGTTTACGTAGCCGTTGCTTTGTCTTTTCCACATCAATGTTCAGTTCTTCATAATCCAATGCTAGGTATTGCACATCTAGTCCACTGACTGCACCTGCAGTGCCACCTAAGCGTTTCTTACCCGTTGTAATATGTCCTCCACACGGAATCGACAACGCCATCATGACATCTCCAGGATTCGTGAATGATGTGTAAACAACGAGATTCGCAACTACGCCTGAAATTGGACGCGCATCAACAAACTCCGCGTGGAACAACTTCTTCATCAAATCAATACACATTAGCTCAACTTGATCTATGTAAGTGCATCCAGCGTAGACGCGTTCACCTGGCCATCCTTCAGCGTATCTGTGACCGAAATCGCTCGCTAATACTTCACGTACAGCCGGGCTGGATATGTTTTCACTAGCTATAAGTGGGATGCTTTCTTGAAACCATTTGTGATGATCTTGAAGTAGCTTGAACGTTCGATTGTATGATTCATGGGGAAGCAATATGCAAACCTCTGTTCTTATGGAAATTCCGCGGTGACATAAAAGCTTTGAAGAATCACAAAGACTTCCTTGTTGGTGAAGACTTCGTGCTTTCGTATGAATGTATGTTCATGCAGGTCTAATCTCTTCGGCTATTCTTCGCTTAGCAGCGTGCAGAGTTTTTATATATGGAAGGACATTTCTTTGAGAAAAGGTGCGATTATGGAGAAATGGTTTGCGAGAAGGCGAAAATCAAGGGTTCTCGAGCTTGCTGATAGGCAAATGATTTTAGCTACAGACACGGTCATCGACTTACAGAAGGCCGTATCGGCAGCCGCAGATAATAACCAGCGAGAAGCGAAATCTAGTATTGGACATTTATCGAAGATCGAACATGAAATAGATGAACTGCGAAGGACCATTTTTGAAGAGCTAACGAAAGACACACTGTCTCCCCAAGACCGAGAAGACATAATGCATCTCGTCAAAAGACTCGACGAAATGGCCGACCACGTTAAAGACGCCGCAAGGAGCCTAAATCTAGTGCTTAAAACTAAGATTCCAAAGGTTTTCTGGGGTCCTTTAGCTGATATAGCAACCAAACTCGTTGACATCACGAGGATCTTGCGACGGGCAATCGAAGCACTTGGAACTAAACCTTCAGAAGCCAAGAAACTTGCGATAACTATTGACAAGATAGAGGGCGAGATTGACGAAAAATATCAGAAGATAAAGGAACTTCTTCTTCAACATTCCGACGATATGACTGCTGCGACGGTGCTTTTTCTTCGGGACCTTGCAGAGGAAATGGAACACGTAGCTGATTCGTGTGACGATACTGCAGACTATGTAAGAATTCTCGCTGCTACAAGAGAGTTCTAAGAAGAATCATACACATTTGTCGTCTAGGGGGTTCAATGTTGGAGAAGAGAAAATGGAGGCTTCGACTGTTTCCAAGGCGAGGCTACATTCTTTTCTTGATAGGCATATTGATCGGCTTCCTCTTGTTTTCCGTCATTTCAATGATTTTCGGAAGTCTAGGAGTGAAAGCGATTGAAATTCTTTACACCAGTGAAAAGCAAAGTTGGATAGAAGAGGTCACACCTCTTTTTGAACATTGGTATTTTGAACAATACGGCGAGAGGATTCACATTAAACTTACCGTGACCGGGACGCATGACAGTGTAATTCAGATTCTCTGGGGAAACGTTAAGCCGGTTGCTTGGAGTCCTGCTTCAAGCATATGGATACCATACTTAAACCTAATGTGGCAAAAGATAGGCAACAAGGGAAAAATTGCTCCAGACAGTTGGAACAGAACTGTTTTGTCGCCTGTTGTCATTGCGGGATGGAAATCTCTCATTGAGCAACGCAATATTACTAGTTTCAAAGACTTATATGAACTGGCGAAAACTACTGATTTCAAGTTTGGTCACCCCGACCCGAGAGACAGCAATGGAGGCACAATGGCGGTCGCCCTTGAATTCGCGGAAGCAGCTCGGAAGAAACCTGAGGGGCTCAGTATTGATGATTTCAAAGATGAATCCGTTCTAGAATTCGTTAGCATTCTGGAATCAAAGGCTGTGAATTACCAAAAGAGCACTGGTTTCTTTGGCCGATGGGCAGTTGAAAATGGGCCTTCTGCCATAAGTTTCTTCGTTGTTTATGAAAATGTGGTTTTAGACAATGCTTTAAAGGCTGAGAAGAAATGGGATGAAGGTTTGGTTGCGGTCTATCCTGAAAATGGCACGCTCTTCACTGATCATCCTTTTGTAATTCTTGATGCGCCTTGGGTGGAACCTTGGCAAGAAGTAGTCGCACAACAGTATCTTTCGTTCCTATTAAGAGAGGACAATCAGCAGAAAGCACAACAATATGGGTTTCGACCAGCGAACGTCAAAGTCCCTCTTGACCCGACCATATTTAATGTGGAAAACGGAGTTCGTGGCGACATTACAGACGTGCCAAAGCTGAACCCATTAACAGGAGAAGCTCTGGAAGCCCTTTTCACCGTTTGGGTAAAAGTGAAAAATCAAGGAATATGAGCCATATGGGAGCATCCCAAATCTAATGAAGTTCCCTAGTAACAGAAAACTTATAGCTAAAACACTCGTGTTCACAGTTCTAGCCAGCATAAGCGTCTTCGTGCTACTACCAACTTTCTACCTGATTTCATTTACACTCACCCGATGGAATGAAGTTTACATAGATGTCTTTGCTAACCCCCTCATTGGAGACACAAACTGGCAACAAATTCTGAGATATCTAGGCTTCTCTTTTCGTCTCTCTTTTCTTGCAGTCATTTTGGATTTTCTTTTCGGCATACCTCTAGCATATTTCTTGGCGCGTAAACAGTTCTTTGGAAAATCCTTTCTGGAGGACATAGTAACACTGTCACTGGTTATTCCAACATCTGGTTTTGGCGTAGCAACTTTGTTGACGTGGACTGGAGTTTCTGGCTTAGGCGCTTTAGTAGGTAGAGGGATCGTTGAAGAGGCCTATGCGATCCCCTTCTTCAATGTCCCCTTCTTAATGTTGATAGTACATGTTGCTCTAACCTTCCCTTACATAGTTCGGACACTTCAAGGTAAACTTGAAGATCTGGAACCTGTATTTGAACAAGCATCACGAACTTTAGGCGCTTCGGCCTTCACAACCTTCCGAAAAATTATCTTCCCGCTTTCTATTCCAGCACTTTTCTCAGGCGGTGTTCTGGCCTTCGCAAGGTCATTGGGCGAAACCGGTGCAACTATAGTTGTTGCCGGCATTCATACAACTGCTCCAATGGCAATTGTGCGATGGGTATCCGAGTTTAAACTGGCGACGGCTTCGTTCCTCGGTTTTCTTTTAATAATCGCGGCAACTGCGTCGATTCTCTTTGTAGATTTGTTCATGCAAAGAAGAGGAGCTCTCCGTACACTCAGGTTCCCTTTCTCCCTTAAGCTTGAAGATAGAATTCTAAAAACGGAGAAGATTCTCTCAGGAAAACCACGTTGGTTGAGGGACATTTTCAGCCTAAGCGCCATTGCTGTGGTAATTATTCTGCCCATAATTGTAGTGCTAACTTCGGTTGGTATCTATTGGTCTGCAGATCCAGATACAGGCAAGTTCACAGGAAGCGTTCTCTACCAACTCTTTGGGCCGTCAAACTATTTTGGCACGTTAATGAGGGCCACGATGACTTCTGTTGTTGTGGCGGCAATCTCCACTTACATAGCTACTTGCATTTCAATACCATCAGTGTATCTGATTGAACGCTACAGATCTGGCAAAATCCTCCGCTATTTGTTACGAATCCCATTGATTGTTCCCTCGTCAGCCTTAGGACTCTCGGTTCTTGTCCTCTGGGGACCAAGCGGCTTGAATTTAGCTACACCAGGCATATGGCTCATAATCCTCACTCACATCGTGTTTTCTGTACCAGTAGTAATGGAGCCTACAATAGCAGCTTATGACGGGTCTGGAATTCAGGCGTACGAGGGAGTAGCTCGTACCTTAGGCGCCACACCTTATGATGCGATTGAAACTGTTTCCCTTCCCATGTTAAAACGGGGAATCCTCGCTGGAGTAATCCTTTCTTTTACGCGTTCTTTAGGTGAAACTGGTGCAACGTTCCTAGTTATGGGAAGCGACGTTACAGTTCCTCCATTAGTAGTCAACATGGTGGAGTCGCTTGCAACACCCGCCGCTCTGTTCGCCTCTGCGTACCTGATCGCCATATCCTTGATGCTTCTCTTGCTCTTCAGAGTGGTTGTGAGAAGATGAAATTGATAGGCATGATTATCCCGGACTCTAACAAATTCAAGTCTGCCAAGGAGAACTAAAATGCCAGATGTTAAGCTAGTGAATTTAACCAAAACCTTCGGCAAAGGTCGCATTGTGGCAGTTGACCAAGTGGATCTTCACATACGTGACAAAGAATACTTCTCGCTAGTCGGACCCAGCGGATGTGGAAAAACAACAACTCTGCGCATGATCGCCGGTCTGGTTGAACCAGACAAGGGTGAAATCTATATTGGCGGGAAATTGGTTTCTGATCTGCCTCCAGAAGACCGGGACATAGGATACGTTTTCCAGCAATACGCATTATTTCCCAACATGGATGTGTGGGACAACGTGACCTACGGACCAACGGTAAAGGCATGGGAAGAAAAGAAACGGGAAAGAATCGGTCGAGAAATGCTTGAAATGGTTAGACTTTATGAGCGTGCCGATGCTGTTCCGCAGGAGTTGAGCGGAGGGATGATGCAAAGAGTAGCTCTGTCGCGAGCATTGGCCGCTGGCGCAAAGCTTCTACTGCTAGATGAACCCTTGGGTGCTTTGGATGCTAAGATTCGTAATGAGCTTAGATACGAGATTAGGCGCCTTGTGAAAGACTTGGAATTGACGGCTATTCATGTGACCCACGACCAAGCCGAAGCAATGGCGATTTCCGATAGAATAGCTGTTATGAAAAAAGGCCGCATACTTCAAGTAGGCACACCGTATGAGTTGTATATGAAACCTCAACAGATTTTTGTGGCTAACTTCATCGGGGAATCCAACTTTCTCGAAGGGCGAGTGACTAAAGTGGAAAGCAACCTAGCTAAAGTAAGTTTACGTGGTGACTTGTATGTTAAAACTGAGAAAAGCCAAGAGGCCCGAGAAGGTGAAAGGGTCGTCTTAGCTATCCGACCTGAAGCTTTTGAGATAGCTAAGGGACAGAGGAGATTAGTCAATGCGTTAGGTGGGGTCGTCGAGAAGGTTCGATTTGAAGGAACAGACATACGCTACGAGATTCGTTTAGCCAATGACGATTCAATTGTTGTTGTGAGGCCAAGTCTGGGGGGAGAATGGTTAAAGACAGATGATGAAGTTACGGTTGGCTTCTTGCCTGAGAAGAGTCATACTTTCTTATATCCCCCTAAAGGCTTGATGGCCGAGCTTGAACTGGAGTAAACGCGTAACATTAATTAGCGGAGGTTTCAATGATTATAAGCTGATACTTGGGGAGCCTAGCTATATGAGCAGAAAGAAAAAGCGGGAAAGCGGGGCGCCAATGCCGGCTGCTAGCGCTGGTTTGCTGAGATTTTTTGAGGAGGAGACAAAAGGTATCCAAATAAGGCCAGAACTTATTATTGTCTTTTCCATCGGCTTGATAGTCTTATGTTTGTTAGCTCAGGTTTACTATCTCGGCGGGCTTTTCTAGAGACCCTTCTTTTGTTCTCAACTTTCGTGAAGAATTTCTATTCGTTGAACTGAGTTTAAGTTTACGAATATCTCGCTTCTTTCCTCTCTGGCAGCGATTTGTGGTATGGGGTTTGCAATGGTTGCCCGGAAGATTACGGCTTCAGCGTTGGAGAGCCAGATTCCCTGAGGTTCATGTGTCACTGCTACCAAAGTTCCTTCAAAGCCGTAGGCCTGATTCAAAATTACCAGTATCTTCTCACCTACATTTTTCTCCAGCATGTGAAAGATTGAGGGCGGTGGGATGCTGTTAGCTGCCATAAACAGTCTCCGCTTATTATGTCAGTTCTAAGATAAAACTTTATCTCGTCTCTACAAGAGATGTTAATATGTGTGATTTTCTGAAACTTGCTAACCTTAATATCCTAGAAAAGGATACTCATGGAACCTATGTGGGGTAACTGTCTGATTGGCTTTTGCTAGCAGTTTAGAATATTCAATTGAAAGGGCGGTGAAGCATTACTCCTCATTATTTGTGTTGCCGTCTTATCGAAGAATTGTCTTGTTAACTTTTTTGCTGTGCGTTATTGGTGGGGGCATGACGGTTTTCTTGGTTACACGCACTGCTTTGACTTTGGCCTTGCAGTTTAGCCTACTTGTGTTCTTGGGCTCAGCGATTTCCGATTTAGCCCTGAGATCAATTCTCCTCAAATCTGATCCGATCTACAACGTGAGACGTTCCGCTGGTCTTTCAATTTTTTCCCTACTGTTGTGGTTCGCCTTTCTTCTTATCGGCTCGCTAATGGCTTCCGTTTTCGCTTCGTGGCGTTTCTGGGTTGATCTTTTTCTTGTCGGGTTTGCCGCGGTTTGCATTCTTCGTCTTATTGTTTTTTCGTCAACTTCCTTTGCGTCTCTCTGGGGAGTGGTTGGTGCATCTTTTTTGCAGCCTGTAGTTTGTCTTCCAGCCATGTTTTATGTACCTTATTCCTTGGGCTATCTTTTTGGCCCCACAATATTCGCAATCTTCATCTTCCTTATTCCTCTAACGATTACTGCAGCATTAATCTTCATTCATTTCGTAGACAAAGTCGGTATTGAAACTCTCCAAATGCCCACGACCACAGTTTTGAAGGCTTTTCTTGCCAACTGGATGGAAGACCTTAATGCCCCGGTTGAAACTATTTTCGAAAAGTTTGGAAAGGAAAAGAATATCGATTTCTCCCTTCTCGCCTTCAAAGCAGAAAAACGTGTCAAATCGCTGATTGTTGTGTCATCTTTTCACCCAGGGCCCTTCAGGAACGTTGGAAGTAGCTTTCTTCCGTTTATGATTCAGGAGGCCTTGGAGGAGAAGATGGGCAGTATCGTCGCGGTTCCTCACGGCCTGTTTGGACACGAGTTCGATCTTTCATCCCAGAAGCAGAACCGAAAAGTGTTAGGCGCCATGCTGGACTCTGCCGACTTTGCGGAGTTTAGTTCTAAGGCTACGAGGTTTGTTAGAATGCGAAGTGATGTTGCAAGCGCGAGTTGCCAGATATTTGGAGGCTGTGCGGTTCTTACTTTGACGTTGGCGCCTGAGACAACTGAGGACTTTCCGCAAGAAGTAGGTGATCTCATTCTTGAAAGGGCGTCTAGGCTTGGGTTGGGACAGGTGATAATAATCAATGCTCATAACAGCATAGACAACGCCTTTGATATAAGCAGGGCTGTTGAGTCTTTGAAGGGAGCTGCTTTAGACGCTTTAGAAGCAGCTTCCAAAGAAAAGCCTTCTCCCTTTGAAGTCGGTGCAGCAAAAGTCTTGTCCAGAGAGTTCAGCCTCGAGAATGGAATGGGGCCGGGCGGAATCTGCGCCTCAGTCATCAAAGCTGGAAATCAAACTTGTGCTTACATCACTATTGATGGCAACAACATGGTTTCTGGTTTGAGAGAGAAGATTCTTGTTGCTTTGAGAGAGTTAGGTGTTGATGCGGGCGAGGTTCTTACAACTGACACGCATGCTGTAAATGGCATTGTGAAAACTACCAGGGGATACTATCCTGTAGGTGAGGCCATACCTCATGAAAAGTTGATCAGACACGTAAAGCGTGCGACCAGAGAAGCGCTAAACAACATGAAGCCTGCGGCGGCTGCCTGGCGGAGTGATAGGATTGCCAATGTAAGAGTAATTGGCGAAAAACAAATAAGCATGATGTCGCTTCTGGCAGATAAAGCATTAAAGCGCGCTAGGAAAACAGCAATTCCATTATTCACGTCCACTGGTTTGCTTTTGTTAGGATTGCTTATCGCTTTCTAGTCTTTTTTATGTCATGTTGCACTTTTCGAGCAACTTGTTCCAACGTTTGTCAGTCATCTTCTGAATTTCGCTTATGACATGTTCAAATTCAGGCTTGAACAAGTGTCCAAAACGGCGTTGTGGCTTCAAATACTCCTTGACAGGCTTTTTGCGTTCCGACTTTAGAGCCACAATTTTGCTTTGAGGAGACAGACGATATTCTCCATTCAATGCTTCCCACAGCGGAAACATGCAAGTTTCAACAGCCGAACGGGCAATATCTATTGTTTTCTTCGTGTCATAACGCCAACCTCGGGGGCAAGGGGCAAAGATGTGCAGAAAGGCTGGCCCTTCTGCTTCTAAGCCTCTTCGCGTTTTTATCAGCACGTCCTGCCAATAAGCAATTGAGGCTGTTGCAGCATAGGGGATTTCATGAGCCACCATAATGTCTGCTATAGGCTTCTTGAATTGAGGCTTTCCGGGAATCACTTTGCCTGCGGGTGATGTAGTGGTTGAGGCGCCATGGGGCGTACCTCCACTTCGTTGTATGCCCGTATTCATATAGGCTTCGTTGTCGTATAGAACATATAGAAAATCATGGCCTCGCTCTGCCGCTCCAGATAGCGCTTGAAGTCCGATGTCGAAAGTGCCTCCGTCACCAGCAAAGGCTATCACGTCAACATTCTCGTGAAGTCGTCCCTTTCTTTTCATGGCTTTTACAGCGGCTTCGATCCCAGATGCGTTGGCTGCTGCGTTTTCGAAGGCGGTGTGAATCCACGGTACTTTCCACGCCGTGTAGGGATAAATTGTTGAGACGACTTCCATGCATCCTGTTGCGTTCGTGACTATTGTTGGGCCTCGTGTGGCTTTCATTACCTGACGAAAGGCAATAGCAGGTCCACATCCTGCACATGCACGATGTCCTGCTGTGAAGAGATCTGGTTTTTCCACGATTTCCTTTGCAGTGAATCTCCAAGTTGTTGCCACTTTTAGCCCCTCCTACTCACGAACACCGGCAAACTCCACATATTCTCTTACCTTCCCGGTTTCGAGGATATCCTGCAAGTCTTCGTAAACGCCTTTGATTATCGTTTGAGGCATATCTCTTCCTCCAAGACCATATATGTAATTTACAACTTTGGGATGCGGCTGAATGTCGTAAAGTGCATGCCTGACCTCATGAAAAATCGGGCCTCCATATCCACCGAAGCTGTTGCTTCGGTCCATCACGGCTACAGCCTCTACATTTTCCAACGCTTGCTGGATGTCAATTACTGGGAACGGTCTAAACGTGCGAAGGCGCAGAAGTCCAGCCTTTACGCCTTCGGTGCGAAGCTGATCAACAACAGTCTTGACGGTGCCTGCAGTTGAACCAACGCAAACCGCTGCAATTTCAGCATCCTCAAGGCGGTAGAGGTCAACAAGCCCATTCCCATACTTGCGTCCACTCAGTCGGGCATATTCATTGTGAATCTTCGTGATAATCTGCGGTGCCTTTTGCATTGCTTCCTCTTGCTGCCTCTTATGCTCAAAATAGTAATCGTGAAGATCCAAGGGTCCCAGGGTCAATGGGGTTTTGGGATCTAATCTTAGAGGAACTNNTAACTACGAGGGGAACTTCTCTTATGCCAACAAACTCTCGCACAGTCTCATCCTTCAGCACGTTTACATTCTCAAGAGTGTGACTTAGGAAGAAAGCGTCAAGACACACCATGATTGGAAGAAGTACGTCAATGTGTTCAGCTATTCGGAAGGCTTGGAGAATCGAGTCATAGGCTTCCTGCGAGTTTTCAACATAGATCTGTATCCAACAACTGTCTCTCTCCGCCATGCTGTCAGAGTGGTCACAGTGTATGTTTATCGGCGCCGACAAAGCTCTGTTTGCAATCGCCATTACTACTGGTGCCCTGCAGCCTGACGTTACATAAAGTATTTCATGCATCAGAGCAAGTCCAGCTGAAGCTGAGGCAGTAAAGGTTCTTGCTCCAGTGGCAGATGCAGCTAGGCATGCACTGAGGGCGCTATGTTCTGATTCGGTGCATACAAACTCAGTGTCCACCTCTCCATCTGCAACATATTCACTGAACTTTTCCACTATGATTGTCTGGGGAGTTATGGGGTATGCTGCTACTACGTCGACATCGGATTGTTTAACGGCTAGAGCAACTGCTTCGTCACCATTTAAGGCTAGAACCTTTTGCTGGGTAGTTGCCATTTTCATTCCTCCTCTTCTCTAATCATTTCTATGGCATTAGCAGGGCATTCGTTGGCGCATATGCCGCATCCTTTGCAGAAATCGTAGGCGAACTCGATGGCCTCCATTGTTTGATTCCATGTTATGGCTCCATCTGGGCAAATCATGGGACATAGCAGACATTTGCTGCATTTCTCAGGGTCAAGGACTGGTTTGAAGGTTCTCCAGTCGCCTGTGGAATAGTCTGTTGCTGGCTTCCAGCAGACTCCAGCGATGGGGATATCTTTCCATTTCTTCTGTTTCTGGCTCACGCAGGTTTCGCCTCCT
>JABAOH010003536.1_pt2 | contig 26587 bp, 26 predicted proteins | sample 7062181 | NCBI WGS metagenome assembly JABAOH01 (sample SAMN14538630, study PRJNA623070) | marine sediment metagenome | biome: marine biome [ENVO:00000428]; feature: marine pelagic biome [ENVO:01000023]; material: deep marine sediment [ENVO:00002113]; isolation source: pool of 5 deep marine... | reverse complement strand
CCACCGCCCCACCACTATGGAACCCAGCGGCAGCCAAGCCCTACGCCTCTTGCCCCGCGCCCACGACCACCTCGGGCGACGCCCCTATCGTTCTCGGCGCGATCGATGTTCCGACCACCGCAATTGGGGCACGCCATCTGCGAACCTGGGCTAGCGACCCCATGGGCTACCTGAAACGCATGTCCGCAATCGTAGTATCTGAAGCTCCGCACCCCAGACATATCCCTTCCCAATCATCATTCGCTCTTGGAAGAAGTCATGGTCAGCAACCTCACTCCTGGGCCCTTGACCTGCCTGAAGGTTGCCCCTTGGCTGATGAGCCGCAACACCAACTCCCGATCAACCACCTTGGTTCCCGAGATAACATCCACGCCATAGTCGAACCACACAGGTGACAGGGGGGTGCTCGGCCCCAGCACCATGACAGAACTGTCGGGCCGGCAGACCTCCAGTAGACCCTCCAGTGTGTGATTGATCAGCGCTGTGCCTGTGATGGCCACCACGTCGGCCTGCGGGATTAAGTCGCTAGCCTCCTTGGCGTCCCGCTCCCCCTTCCGCGGGTACCTCTCCAACACCCAGAGGGTCCCCACTTTGTCTCGCAGCTGCGGTACGAATGGGAAGCTGCCCACCAGGGCGACCTTCCTGTCGCGCCCCTGCTCCGCCAGCCAGTCCGCAGCGTTCAGTTCCACACACCGCTCCTCATCCACATCCAGCACAGAATTGATCGCTGCCACTCCAATGGTTGCTTCCAGTGGATCATCCGACCTGGCGTACTGTGCCAGTTCCAGCGCACTCCGATCGTGCAGACTACCGACGCCTCGCACCGCAGCGCGCCCGTGAGGATGCCGCTCCTCGCGAGTGGTGGAAGCCAGACCGCAATGCTTGCTCACCACCGCCGTCCAATGGACGCAGGTACGAACCTCCTCCACCGGTGCGTCCTCCCTCAACGATGCCAAGAGGTCATCCAGCAGACTCATGATCCGTCCTCGCCTCCTTGGATATCTTGATAAGCTACAAGGAACCGGTCCAGCGTATCTCTCATCTCGTGCAGATCGCTGGCCCACCCACCTAGGAACTCCTCTCCCTCACTGGTGATGCGATACACACGTCGCGGAGGTCCCGAGCCCTCCGTGTCCCACCGAGACACCACCCAGCCCCAGTGCTCCATCTCCCGCAGCCCACGGTAGACGACGCTGGGATTGAGAGAATCGTCCGCCAAACCTAGTCTCTTCATGCCCTGCATCAGGGCATACCCATGACCCTCACCCTGTTGCAGCAGCAGGAGGAGCGAAGGCTGCACGAAGCTCTTCGTGCGGCGCGCATACGTCGCTCCCCCTCCTCGTCTTCTCCTACGCTTCCTACCTCCACGCATACACCATCACCCCACGCAAATGTTAGTCCGTACTATATATGCTAATGTCACTTATATCCTAAATCGATTTGTCTCGCTCGTCAAGTGGCGCGCGTGGGCGGCTTTTCTGTGGTTGACACCCTCACCAGACCATAGTATACTTACTTCGCGCACCACTAGATATGGCATTGTAGCTCGCTCAGCCCCACTATACTTGCGGTGTGGGATGAAAGAAGGAGGGGTGTCGTGAAGCTTTCCTGCCTACAAGAGAACCTGGCCAAAGGTATCTCCATCGTCAGCCGGGTAGTAAGCACGCGCGCCGTACTGCCCGTCCTCAACAACATTCTCCTCGCCACCGATGAGGGTCGCCTCAAGCTGGCGGCCACTGACCTCTCCACCAGTATCACCTGCTGGATCGGGGCAAAAGTGGAGGAGGATGGGGAGATCACCGTCCCCGCCCGCCTGCTGTCGGACTTCGTCAGCACCCTGCCATCGGCCGAGATCGACATGGCCCTCGTCACCAGGACCAAGAGTCTCCATCTCAAATGTGCCCAGTTCGAGGCCGATATCAGAGGTATCGACGCCCAGGACTTTCCGCTGATACCCTCCGATGTCACCGATCACAAGATCACCATACCTCCCTCCACCTTGCGCCAGATGGTGGAGCAGGTGACTCTGGCCGCCGCAACGGATGAAAGCCGACCGGTGCTTACCGGCACCCTAGCCGAGTTTCGGGATTCAGAGTTGACGATGGTGGCCGCCGACGGTTTTCGTCTCTCGCTACGCAAGGCACCTTTGGGCGAGGAGGTCCCAGAGCCCCTGGACGTAATCATCCCTGCAAAGGCCCTGCGCGAGCTGGCCCGTGTGAGCGTGGAAGAGGAAGACCCCATCGAGATCATCGTCACCCCCAGCCGCAACCAAGTGTTGTTCCGACTGAGCAATATCGAGATCGTCTCCCAGCTCATCGAGGGCAAGTTCCCTGACTATAACCAGATCATCCCCACCAGCTACGGCACTCGCGTGGTCATTAGCGCCCATGAGCTCATGAGAGCGGTGAGGATCTCGGTTCTCTTCTCGCGGGACGTCGCCAACATCGTCCGGCTGGAGATAATCCCCGGAACCGAGCTAGCACCCGGTCGGTTGATCGTCGAGTCCACGGCCGAGGTGGGTCAGAACGTGGGCGAACTGGACGCCATGGTCGAGGGCGAGCAGATGGAAATAGCCTTCAACGGCCGTTACATGATAGACATGCTCAACGTGATAGGCACGGAGCAAGTGGCTCTGGAGACCACCAACCCCTCGCGACCGGGGATCTTGAAACCCGTGGGGGACGAGAATCTGGTCTACGTAATCATGCCTATGCACATCAAGAAGTAGTCTCACGTACCTTAGAACGGTACTCAGGGCAATCTCCTCGCATCGCTTCCCTTGCACCTAGAGGATTGCCCTGAGACTAAGAGGCGGCGGCCCTTCCCTGCTAATTCCCGAGCTATCAGGGAGAATCTTCCTCCTCCAGGGCCGCCGCCTAATGGTCTGGCCCTCGCCCTGTGAGATTCGAGACCTGCAACAGATCCTCCCCAGCATTTCCCCCATCTCCACGAACCGCCGGCGGTATGTCAAGGCACCGATGACCCCGGACCCCCGGGCATTGAAGAACTGAATGTATCTTGCCCTTGGTTGCCTTTTTGCCTATAATACAGTGTAACACCGCAGTCCGAGGTATCCGGATGGCTCGTGCGTGGGACTTGGTTTCTCAAACTCCAGTGGCCGATGTATGGAGTGTCCAGAGGTACATCTATTTGAGCGGATTGTAGCGCGGCTGCGGCTTTGCGCTTCACAGCTACGATCCGCCTCCCCAGTAGACCCACGAGACTCGTGGGTCTAAGTGTCTCAGATACTCACTCTAGGGACCACTCCATCAAGCACAGCGATACGAGGAGCGAGAGATGAAACCAGTTGAAGAACAGATGCCTATCTTGACCCAAGGGGTCGAGTTCGGCGACCCACAGACGCAGGAAACCATGGAGACCGAGTTGCGGGCCCGGTTGGCCGAGGGAAGGCCTTTGCGGGTCTACTGCGGTTACGACCCCACATCGCCCGACCTTCACCTCGGGCACACCATCACCATGCGCAAGCTTCGTCAGTTCCAGGACCTCGGTCACCACGCCATCTTCCTCATCGGCGATTTCACCGGCCTGGTGGGCGATCCCAGCGACAGGGAGAGCGCCCGTCGCCAGCAGACGCCAGAGGAAGTGGAGGAGAAGGCCAAGACCTATCTCGAACAGGCATTCAAGATTCTGGATCCTGAGAGGACGATCGTCCGCCGCAACTCCGAGTGGCTAAGCGAGCTAAGCTTCATCGACGTCATCGAGCTCGCCTCCCATTTCACGGTGCAGCAGTTCCTGGCTCGGGACAACTTCGCGCGGCGGTACGACAAAGGCGATCCCGTCTGGCTTCACGAGTTCCTCTACGCCTTGATGCAAGGGCGCGATGCAGTGGCTATGGAGACCGACGTGCAACTGGGGGGGACCGACCAGCTATTCAACCTCTTGGTGGGGCGCAAGCTTCAGGAGATATTTGGGCAAAAGCCCCAGATTGTCCTCACCTTCCCCATCCTGGTGGGTACCGACGGATATCTCCGCATGTCCAAGAGCACGGGCAACTATATCGGCATCGACGAGCCAGCGGAAGAGATGTACGGCAAGGTGATGAGCCTGCCTGACCATGCCATGATCGACTACTACACCCTTGTCACCCGGTACAAACCCGACCAGATCTCCGTGATCAACAAGGGCCTGGCTAACGGCTCCGTACACCCTCGCGATGCGAAAATGGAGTTGGCGGCGGAGATCGTTTCCATCTTCCACGGGGACGAAGCAGCCCAAAACGCGGAGCGTCATTTCCGCACCGTCTTTCAGGAGGGAGAGTTACCAACTGAGATGCCCACATACGCAGTGGAGAGGCCTACTAACGTTATTGACTTGTTGGCAGCCACTGGCCTGGCGAAGAGCAAGAGTGAGGCCCGCAGGCTGATCCAGCAAGGTGGCGTGCGGCTAGGTGGTGAGAAGCTGGAAAGCGTAGACGAGGTCGTCACCGTGGACCAGGAGACCGTCCTCCAAGTGGGCAAGAGGAGATTCACCAAACTGGTGGCAGCATCGAACCGGGAGCAGAGTTGAACAAGCCCAACCGGCTCATTCACGAGACGAGCCCTTACCTGCTCCAGCATGCCCGTAATCCAGTAGATTGGTATCCCTGGGGGGAAGAGGCTTTCCAGAAGGCCAAGGCGGACGATAAGCCAATTCTGCTGAGCGTCGGTTACTCCTCGTGTCACTGGTGCCATGTCATGGCCCACGAGTCCTTCGAGGATGACTCCACAGCTCAGTTGATGAACGAGAACTTCATCAACATCAAGGTCGACCGAGAGGAGCGTCCAGACGTCGACACCATCTACATGCGCGCGGTCGTCAGTATGACGGGCAGGGGCGGCTGGCCGTTGACCGCCTTTCTCACGCCCGAAGGCAAACCATTCTTCGGCGGAACATACTTCCCCCCTGAGGACCGCCACGGACTCCCCAGCTTCCGCAAGGTTCTGCAATCCGTGTCCAGGTCCTATCGAGAACGGAGGGAAAAGATCCAGCGGTCGGCGGAGAGCATCGCCTCTCATGTGGTGGAGCAGGACTTGACACCCGCAGCTCGCGACACCGAGCTGGGCCTCTCCACACTCGATCACGCCGTTCGCACCCTCAGCCAGCAGTTTGATTCCGCTCACGGTGGGTTCGGCAAGGCGCCCAAGTTCCCCCACGCGATGACCCTGGATTTCTTGCTGCGCGAGTATCGTCGCACTGGCAACACCCAGGCGCTGCGCATGGTCGAGAGGAGCTTGCAGAAGATGGCTAGAGGCGGCATCTACGACCAGCTGGGCGGGGGCTTTCATCGCTACTCGGTGGATGAGAGATGGCTGGTGCCTCACTTCGAGAAGATGCTCTACGACAACGCGCTCCTCAGCCGCCTCTATCTGCGCGTCTACCATGCCACGGGCAAGCCCCTCTATCGACGCATAGCCGAGGAAACCCTCGCCTACGTGCAGCGTGAGATGACTTCTCCCGAGGGCGGCTTCTACTCAGCCCAGGACGCAGACACCGAAGGAGAAGAGGGAAAGTTCTTCGTCTGGCCGCCTGACGAGATCACTGCCATACTGGGCGAAGAGGAGGGAAGCCTCTTCAATCAGTACTTCGCCGTGACCGACCAAGGGAACTTCGAGGGGAAGAACGTGCTCAGCATCCCGCGCGATTTGGACGTGGTGGCCCACCTCGCGGAGGTCCCTATGGAGCGGCTGGAAGACATCATCGCGCGAGGACGCCAGCAGCTATTCGCCGCCCGTGAGATGCGAGTGCGGCCTGGTCGAGACGAGAAGGTGATCGCCTCCTGGAACGGCTTGATGCTCGCCAGCTTCGCCGAGGCAGCTCGTATCCTGGGCCACGACGAGTACCTGCAAGCAGCGAAACAAAACGCTGACTTCATCCTGCGCGAACTGCTCCGCGATGGTCAGTTGCTTCGCATCTACAAGGATGGCAAGTCCAAGCTGGGCGGCTACCTGGAAGATTATGCCTCGGTTGCGGATGGCTTCCTGGCACTGTACGAGGCGTCGTTTGAGGATAACTGGTTCCTGGAGGCGAAGGCCCTGGTGGACGACATGGTCTCGCGCTTCAAAGACCCCCTGGGCGGCGGCTTCTACGACACCGATGGCGAAGAATCCCTTATCACCAGACCAAGGACTTGGGAGGATGGTGCCACGCCGTCGGGGAACTCCCTGGCCGCCGATGTGCTGCTGCGGCTGGCAGCCTTGACAGGCGACACAAGCTATGAGGACGCGGCGGAGGAGATCCTGCGGGCCATGACTGAAACCGCCGCGCGCCATCCCAGCGCCTTCGGCCACCTGCTGTCCGTATTGAACTTCTACCTCTCTCCGCCTGAGGAGATAGCCATCATAGGTGATCCAACCGCGGAACAGACCATCGAACTGCTGAAGGTGGTCTACGACCACTATCTGCCCAGCAAGGTGGTCGCCGTGGGGCTACCAGCCGATGATACAGATGCGGTCGTCCCGCTCTTGGCAGGAAGGAGCCAACTCAACGGGGAGGCCACGGCGTACGTCTGCCGGCGCTTTGTTTGTCAGCGGCCTGTGACCACTCCCACGCAATTGGCGGCGCAACTGCGCAGGCGCGCGGACGAGCGCGGTCCAATCTGAGAGAGGTGGGCGTGGCTGCTCGCTTGCGAATTTTCACCAGCGTCCCGCCCGATCTACGAGCAGAGCCGGAGATTGCCATCGTCGGCGATCCGGAGGCTGCTGACACACAGGCCTTGCTGAACGTCGTTGGCGGCGGCTACCGGCCCTTCCAGGTGATGGCTCTGGGAGCGCAAGACACACAACCTAGTGCTATTCCGCTCCTTCAGGATCGAGGTCTGGTGAAGGGGCGCGCCGCAGCCTACGTATGCCGCGCCTTTGCCTGCCAGGTGTCTGTCACAGGCCCGCAGGCACTCGAAGAGCTTCTCGGCTTGCGCTGAGAGCGCGCAGCTTCTATGCTGCCGCGACATCTGCATCGCCATGCCTGACCGGCGGATCCCAGGTTGACAATCACTGGGCCGTCGTGTTATGCTGTCCTACGAAGCAGTCCCGATTGAGGTCTCACGGATGGCTCATGTATCATTAATGAAAGAACGATCGCTGCGTTCTGTCGCAAGCACCACATACGCCGCTTGGCCCTGTTTGGCTCTACACTCCACGGGGACTCGATGGCTGACAGCGACCTCGATGTACTTGTCGAGTTTGAGCCCGATCACGTGCCTGGCTTGGCTTTCTTTGCTATGGAGATAGAGCTATCCAAGCTACTGGGTCTCAGAGTTGATCTCAACATACCTGGCTTTCTGAGTCCCTATTTCCGCGACCATGTGCTGGCTGAAGCTGAGGTACACTATGCGCAGGCGGAATTGGTACCTTTCCCTCCTTCACATGCTTGACCATGCTCGCGAAGCGGTTGCTCTCGCACTAGGTAAGTCTCGAGCTGACCTGGACGGAGATCGGCTCCTCGAGCTCGCGCTGATCGTATTCCTGTTGCTTTGCATCACCGGCTGCGGCCCCGCCGAGCCCACCGCCACTCCCACACAGACCCCGCCCCCCCTGCCCACGGACACGCCGCCGCCATTGCCGCCCCTTTCCGGCAGCGGCGGTGGCGCGATCGCCTTCACCTCTTACCGCGATGGCAACTCAGAGATTTATGTCATGACCGCCGATGGCAGCGACCAGCGCAACCTAACCAACCATCCGGCATTGGATACAGACCCTGCCTGGTCGCCCGATGGGTCACAGCTTGCCTTCTCGTCCGACCGCCACGGCAATCTCGAAATCTATGTCATGGATGCCGGTGGCGACAACATTCGCCGACTTACCGACAACCCCAGGATCGACGCAGACCCTACCTGGTCGCCGGATGGCACCCAAATCGCCTTCTCGTCTCTGCGAACTGGAAAGTCCCAGGTTTACTTGATGGATGCCGATGGAAGTGGCCTACAGCGGCTGACCCAAAACAGGTACAATGATTGGGAAATCGACTGGTCTCCCGACGGCGCCCGGATTGCCATGTCTTCCCTAGTGGGAGCCTACGCCAACATCTATACAATCGACGTCAAAGCGGCCTTGCAAGGGACCGCCGAGAGACAGCAATTGACAGACACCCAGGCCCATGATGGCTTTCCCAGATGGTCCCCCAATGGCTCGCGGATCGCCTTCATTTCCAATCGCGAGGGGGGCGACAATTGGGAAGTATACGTGATGGATGCGGACGGCAGCAGCCAGCAGCGCCTGACCCACTCGGAGGGAGTGGATGGGATTCCGACCTGGTCCCCTGATGGCGCCCGGATCGCGTTTGAATCGAATAGGGACGGAAACAATGACATCTACGTCATGGACGCCGATGGAGCCAACGTGCGGCGGCTGACCGACAGCACCGCTCGCGACATGTCGCCGGCCTGGAGGCCGCTCCCTCCCACGACGGGTTCGGTGCTGCCGCTGGCCCAGGCTGCCTGTTATCGTTTGCCGGTGAGGCTAAACTGTGGTATTGGACGCATCCCAAGACAACGGGGGCGCAGTTGGAGTACCGATGATCTTGTGGAGTATCGAGCATACCACGCGTTGCAAGCAGGGATGGCCCAACCCTAGAGCTCAGTCGCGCCGAGTAGCGGCGTCGGCTGGAGCGCCTTTTGCGGTGACAGAACCATCAGAACACCCAGGGCAGCGGATTGAGTACCTTTGTTGTCGTACAGTGGCACGACTTACCTCATGAGACAATCTGCTCAATGGTCTCAAGCTCATCGGCAACCTGCGTGCATACATATGGGCGCCATCCCAGCGCCTTCGGCCACCTGCTGTCCGTATTGAACTTCTACCTCTCTCCGCCTGAGGAGATAGCCATCGTAGGTGATCCAGCCGCGGAACAGACCATCGAACTGCTGAAGGTGGTCTACGACCACTATCTGCCGAGCAAGGTGGTCGCCGTGGGACTACCAGCCGAGGATACAGAAGCGGTCGTCCCGCTCTTGGCAGGCAGGAGCCAACTCGACGGGAAGGCCACGGCGTACGTCTGCCGGCGCTTTGTTTGTCAGCGGCCTGTGACCACTCCCACGGAGTTGGCGGCGCAACTGCGCAGGCACACCGACGAGCGCAGTGCAGTCTGAGAGAGGTGGACGTGGCTGCTCGCTTGCGCATTTTCACCAGCGTTGCGCCCGATCTGCGAGCAGAGCGGGAGATAATCGGCAGAGCCATCGCCAGCCTCCCAGTATCCCTGGGCTGGGTCATCAACTATACCCCGTCGGCTGATGAGGCCCTGGGCCGCGCACTGGATGCCGTTGCAGCGGCCGACTTCTACATGATCCTGCTGGGCACGGACATCAGGGCCCCTATGGGCTCAGAGTTCGTCGTTGCGCGGCGAACTGGCAAGAGAATACTGGCTTACGTCGAGGACGTTCTCCACACACCGGCCGCACGTGTCTTCATGAGGTATGCCTCTCTCAATTGGCAACACTTTTCGGTCGAAGAGGAACTAGGCCCACTGCTCCTAAGGGGCCTCGCGGAGCAGATACTTGAGGCAGCAGAGGCCTATCCCATCAGCCCTGTGGACTGGGAAGCTGTGTTGGCGCTGCTGGAGGAACTCACCGATCAGGAGCAGTTGGAACCAGAAAAGCAGAAGCGTCCGCCAGAATATCGCGGAGCTGGCAAGGACGCGGTGATCGTATCCCCCGAGAGGGACCTACCACGAGACGGGGTGTTGATAGAGAAGTCGCAGGGATCCAACTGATGCCCAGAGTCTCCCTCTGTCTTGGGTGGTTTCTCGGCACACCCATGCTCGCAAGAAAGCCATGCGCCTAGCCCACCTATCTTTGACCAACTTCCGAAATTATGTGCGATTGGAATTGGATTTCTCCCAGCCCATCACGCTGCTACAGGGCGACAACGCGCAGGGAAAGACCAACCTTCTAGAAGCGGCCTACTATCTCGCCACGGCCAGTTCCCCTCGCGCGCGCACCGATCGGGAGTTGATCAACTGGCTGGCCAACGAGGACGAGATCCCCTTCGCTCGTCTGGAGGCGAAGGTGGAGGGAAGTGATGCTCTACGCGAGGTCAGCATCGTCCTGCTCAGCAACGCAGACCGGGTGCAGAAGGAGATCAGGATCAATGGGGTCAAGCGACGCGCCTCCGAGCTGATTGGACAGCTCAAGACGGTGCTCTTCATGCCCGAGGACATCGACCTCATCGCCGGTTCGCCCGACGCCCGACGGAATTATCTCGACACCGCCATCTCGCAGATCGATAGCCGCTACGCACGCTCGCTCTCGCAGTACAACCGCGTCCTAACCCAAAGGAACAGCCTCCTTCGAACCCTCCGGGAGCGTCCCGGGGATCCGCGCCAGCTCGACTTCTGGGATCGCCGCTTGGTAGAGGAAGGTGGCCACCTCATAGCCTGGCGTGTGCGAACAGTCGCGGCCTTGGACCAGCTGGTGCAAGACATTCATGCCCGTCTGACCGGAGGGGAGGAGAGACTGCGCCTCCTCTACAGGTGTAGCCTGCCGCTGGATGGAGAGCAGGGGCGCCAGCTCTATCGCCAACTACCCCTGGCCGCCGCCCGTGCCTCTGAAGAAGAGATGGGCACTGAGGATACACCCGCTTCGGTCGTGAGGCACATTTTCCAAAGGCAACTGGAGGCTCGTCGTGAGGAGGAGATAGAGCGTGGCATGACCCTCATGGGCCCCCAGCGCGACGACCTGCGGTTCCTCGTGGGGGGAGTGGACATGTGCACCTACGGCTCGCGGGGGCAGCAGCGCACCATTGCCATCTCGCTGAAGCTCGCCGAGATGGAGTTGATCCGCGACAAGACGGGGGAGGAGCCCATCCTGCTGCTGGATGACGTGATGTCGGAACTGGACGAGGAGCGTCGGCACCACCTGATGGATGCCATTCACGGAGAGCAGCAGGCCATCATTACTGCGTGTGACCTCAGCTCTTTCGCACCCTCCTTCCTGGAGCAAGCCACTCTTTGGAGAATCGAGGGAGGAAGGATCGAGAGCGTCGCCTACGAGGGCGCTCCACCTACCGGCCCTTGAGCGGCCGTTTGCCGGGGATGCCCGGACGTCGCGGGTATTTGTCCGGAGTCGTTCCGACTTTTTCCACCACCACTAGATGGCGCGCATCATCCAGGCCCAGCAGCCGGACCTCCCGCACCTCCTTCAGACGCCCCCCCAGGAGATTCATTGCCGGTCCAGCGCCCTCCACTTCGTCCTCGATGTCGCCCCCCTTCTGTGCGACAAAGATCCCTTCCACCTTCAGCAGGGGCAGTGCGTACTCCAGCAGTACTGACAGTTCCGCTACGGCGCGGGCGAGGGCGACATCATAGACTTCACGATGCCCTGCTTGTCTTCCCAGTTCCTCGGCCCTCCCTTGAATTACCTGCACGTCTCGCAGCCCTAGCTCCTTCACCATGTGCTCTAAGAAAAGAACCTTCTTCCGCGTCGCCTCCAGTAGCGTGAGATGCATCTGAGGGCAGGCTATTCTCAGTGGCAGGCCGGGGAAACCGGCGCCGGCCCCGATGTCGATACATCGCGTGGCGGGAGCGAGGCCGGTGAGGACTTGCAGACAAGACAATGAATCGAGGAAGTGCTTGACTTGCACCTCTCGGTAGTCGGTGATGGCGGTGAGGCTGGCCCGCTCGTTCCAGAGCATGAGCTCCTGGTAGTACAACTCGAAGGCCTCCAACTGGTCCGGTGTCAGGGCCAAGCCCCATCCCTTGACGCCCGCTTTCAATAGCTGCATGATCAACTCCAGTTTGCCTAAGTGCTGGCGCCAACCACCTCAACAGCAAGGTAGCGCCTTCGGTAGGCGAGCAAGTAGACCGGCAGGCCAAACGGGCCGAAGAGAACGACGACGAATGCCCACAGCACGCTCGTGCTCCAGTCTGAACCTTGGCAGCCAGCCTACTCCCCGAGGGACATCGAGCGCACAAGTAGCTGCAATAGCACTCCCTCCAATATGAAAACAACAATAGGAAGCAATGTAGATACCGCCAAGCTGCGCATGATAGACCGGGTATACGGCCACTCGGGCGCCTCTTTGACTCGATTCTCGACTCCGACCCAGGCTGAGAAGGAATCCAACAGCGCTGCCACGCCCTCTATCTCCCCGCTCGCCACCCGCTCCTCCAACGCCGCTGATGAGGCTCTTAGACTGTCGCGCACGACTCTCAGTTGCCGCTCCTTGGCTTCGGCCATGACCCTGTGAGTGTCGATCATATAAAGAACACTAGCACCGGCGCCAGGAAGAGCGGGATGTAAATGATGATGGTCTCGACAGTTATCGTGTACGGGCGAGCAAAGACCACACTCAACGTGGTGCCGGCGATGAGGGCAAAGGCGATGGTCAGGCTCCAGCGCCCGATGGCTTCCAGGGGCTTCAGGTTGAAGATATCGATCTCCAGCCGGCGACTGGCAGCTTCGTGAAAAGCCTGGTACCGGAAAGTGCGACGTAGATGAACCAGCCTGTCAAGCCAAGACCCAGCGCCCCGGTCAGCAGTAGGTACAGTCTTACCCAGAATGGGAAGAGGTTCGACCAAGAACGAGTGAGCGCCAACGCAGCCACCGCGCTGATGCCCAGAGCCAGCCACTCTCTGCGTCGGTTGAAGAGGGGCGCCTCGGCCACAAGTTGCCGATAGTTGTCATCACTTTTCGGCACCAGCGGTCGAAAGGCCTTGATGGCGCTATCGCGTGATCGTCTGAGGACTGCCTGAATCGACACGAGGTACACGATGATCGCCGGGAACAGCATGAGGGTCCGCCATAGAGGAACATCGAGCGGCCACGTCAGCAGACCGTCCAGGTACATAGCGCCAGCCAGAATCAGGATCAAGACCAGGCCCACCGCAACTGTTATCTGGAGCCACGACAGCCGGCTTCGCTCTATCAGGTCCTCTATCAAGGTGGAAGGGGTGGTGATGCTGGTGGTTATTGTGGCCGCTTTTTCCGAATCAGTCCTCACTCTCTCCTCCATCGTAAGCCTTTTGGCCGGCAGCACCCTGGTATGGGCGGTACTCTAGGGCGTTGTACTCCCTGGTTCACCCGGCAGAGTTGCCTGTTCCGCTTCCCAGTTGTCGGCCAGAGAGCATGGATTTTGGCCTAGCACTGCCTCGCTCCTCTGATGGCCTTCCTACTTGGCGGGCCGCCGCCGACGACTTGCCGTTGTGCAGTGGCGCTCGGCCTGTTAGCCGCCATCCTTCAGGCCTCTTGTGCGCGATCCTTCGCCTCAAACCGGTCAAGCATCTCGCGGCACATCTTCGTCGTTTCTTCTCTCTGCTCCGGGTGCATCATGCAAGGACAACACTTCATCATCTCGGACATCCGCTCCTCCATGAAGCAACCCACCTCTTTGGCACGCATCTTCCCACAGCACTGCTCCATCATGGATGGCATCGCATCCATCCACGACCGCATGTCCTCTGGGTCTATGTCGCCGAACATCTCCTCCATCCACTTCGGCATCACGGTCTGCATCCTTTTCTCTTCTAGCTACTTTCTCTCACCGATACTGTCAGGTGGGCCAGCGGCATTGAAACGCATTGTACAGCCCACGTGGCAATCTGGCAACCGTCAAGAGTCACGTGCTATCCAGTCGATTGGTGCTTCCGGCAGGTGCACCAGCAAGTCGTACCCGGTCGGGGTCAATCGCACCTGTATACGGCCACAGACGTCCGCCGTGTCCCATAGTCGATCTCCAAGTCACCCACGGTGAGCGATGCTCGTGTTACGGTCGACGTCTGAGCTGCGCGCCGCATCCCCGGTCGCCTCCAGCGAGTGGTTAGGCAGCAGACTCATTGAGAATTCCGAGTGATTGCAGTTCATGTTGCTGTGGTCTACTGTGGTTGTCGCACAAGCGTCCTTCCAAATCTCGCGACCACGATAGCAGCAGGAATCCACAAGACGACAGCATAGACCGCAAACCACAGCGTCCCTTGCGCTGGCGAGATTGCTTCAGGACCAAAGATGACCAAGAAACCGGATGAACTTGCGTGTGTGAGCTGAGCGAGCAATAGGCTCCCGGTGTTGGAGTATATCCAAACTAGGAGAACCCGCATGGCCGTCATGGCCACGAACCACATGGCGATAAAGCGGGGCACCCAATATACGCCATAGATGCCAGCCTCGCCCAAGTAGCCAGCCATCGCGTGCCATAATCCGTGGAGGAGCCCCAAATAGATCGTGGCGCGCCAAGTACCGGATTTCTTTTCCATCCTCGGGAAGGCAAATCCCATCCATCCGATTTCTTCGATGAAACCGGCCAGCAAGCCGAGTAGGATGCCAATGGCGATGAAGTTGGGGGCAAAATCTGGGGAGACAAGGATGGTGAGCGACCAGAGGACCCCCAGGATGAGCACGGGAAAGATGAGGAGCGCCACTGCGTACCAGCGCAGACTGATCCGCCACTCGAGCACTCGTGAAAAGAGACCTCGAAGCCCTATCTTCCCATCGACTAAATAGGTCATTGCGATTCCTGCAATGAATGGCCCAGCCAGCATCAGTGGTCCCATGCGCATCGCATCCTCGAGCCCCAGTAGTTCTCCGCGTAGGAACTTCGGCCCTCCGATCGCAAAGCTGCCACCCCAGGATATTAGGTAGGCAAGGATGAAGTAGCTGGCAAGAGGAAAGCGTTGAATAAGTGACTTGATCTTCATCACATATCTCCTTTTTCAGAGACAAGAAGGCCTCGAAAAGGCCCACAGGAAACCATGGCAAGGTTGGAGCTCCTATGTACGGTTTCGATGGCTAAGAAAACTCCCAAATGCCGCCCAACTATTGAGTATATGGATTCCACCTCTACCTCTGGTTTCACCATCATAGACAGAATCCGCTTGTCCCACCCCACTGGTTGCCATTGCAGGGTTTTTCCGGATAACAGCCCTCCCTACATCTCCTCTCCGGAATCTTTGTGAGGTTGGCAAGTAGGCCCACTATGTAGCGGAATCACAAGAAGACAACGCGTCCTGGAGGGACACGATGCAACTTACTGACAAGAAACCGCTCGGCCAGGTGCGTGACGCCATCCGCCTACCGTGCTATCGAGTCCACTGGTGCTCCCCACACGCTAGACAGGCGTCGGCAAACTCCCATCGCTTGCATCTCAGCCGCGGTACGACTTGAGGGCGTACGCCGCCCCAACTGTCCCGGCCTCGCCGCCCAGTCATTCCATCACGCCATTGCCGAGCTCGCTTCCCCACCCGCTCGTCTCGCCGGTCCTCCTTGTGCGCGTGCACTCTGGTGCCTATATCAGATCCACTGGGGTGAGACGGCGCGGGCCACTTCCAGTGATCAGCTTGCAACTTAGCTACGCATCCTCATCGAAGAGAGGCGTACTCAGGTACCTCTCGCCCGTGTCAGGGAGCACAACCACGATGAGCTTGCCCTCGCTCTCCTGCCTTTTCGCCACTTGAAGCGCGGCGAAGGCAGCGGCCCCGGAGGAAATCCCAGCCAGAATGCCTTCTTCTCTGGCTAGGCGGCGAGCCATAGCCCTGGCATCCTCATCCTCCACTCTAATCACTTCGTCCACGACGCCCAGATTCAGGACTTCAGGGACAAACCCAGCGCCGATCCCTTGGATCTTATGAGGCCCAGGTTCACCGCCGGATAGAACAGGTGACTTGACAGGCTCCACAGCTACAGCCTTGAATCCGGGCTTACGAGGCTTCAGCACCTCAGCCACGCCAGTGATCGTGCCTCCCGTCCCGACCCCAGCAACCAGGATATCAACCTGTCCATCAGTATCCTCCCAGATCTCCTCAGCGGTTGTGCGACGGTGAATCTCAGGGTTAGCCGGATTCTTGAACTGCTGGGGGATGAAGTAGCGAGCATCATCAGCCGCCAGCTCCTCCGCCCGCCGTACTGCACCTGGCATGCCCTCGCTGCCGGGCGTCAGGATGAGCTCTGCTCCGAAAACGTGCAGGAGCTTCCTGCGCTCAATGCTCATCGTGTCCGGCATAGTCAACACGAGCTTGTAACCCTTGCAAGCACACACGAAAGCCAGGCCGATTCCCGTGTTCCCACTGGTCGGCTCCAAGATGATGGTGTCCTCTCCTATCAATCCCTCAACCTCGGCAGCCTCGATCATGCTGAGACCTATTCTGTCCTTAACGCTGGATAAGGGGTTGAACGACTCCAGCTTGGCCAGCACAGTGGCTTCGAGGCCGACACCGATCCTCCTCATCCGCACCAACGGCGTGTTGCCGATCGTTTCTGTAATGTCTTCGTAAACTCGTGGCATCCTTGTGCCTCCCCTAGTATCCAACCTTGTACTTCAGATCTGGCTCCTTGATCATCACCACGGCTTTGGGCGGCACGGAATGCGTCAACCAAACGCTCCCACCTACGACCGAGCCGGCACCAACGACTGTGTCACCGCCTAGGATAGTCGCACCTGCGTAGATGATCACTCCGTCCTGTATAGTCGGGTGACGCTTGTATCCTCGCTCGAGAGAACCGTCGGGCGCCCTCCGAAATCCATAACCGCCCAGAGTGACTCCCTGATAGAGNNTGATCGATGAAGAAGTTCGAACCGATGGTCGCCCCTGGATGAATATCGATACTGGTTATGCTGTGAGCATATTCCGTCATCATGCGGGGGATGAAGGGTACTTCTTGCAGCCACAGCTCATGAGACAGCCGATAGATGGTAACGGCTAACACCCCCGGATAGCTGAGGACGATCTCTTCTAGGCTTCTGGCAGCAGGATCCCGGTCAAAGGCTGCCTTGACATCGCCCATCAGCACCTTGCGCAGCGCTGGGATCTTCTGCAAGAATCTCGTCGCCTGCGCCTGACCCAACTTCCGGCATTGGTTGCATAGCTCGCCAGACTCAATGCAGCCATGACGTACACTCAGGGAAACCTGCACCGACAGCTTGTTGAATACTTGCAAGGTCTTGTCGCGCACGTAGTCAGCAAAATCGCCCGGATCTGAATCCCGCTCTCCAAAGAATCCGGGGTAGATCAGGTTCCGCAGATCTTCGAGTAGCTCGGCGACTTCACTGCGAGAAGGGAATGAGATCGCGCCCCCATCAACAATGCTCTCCTGGCAGCTCTCCAACATGGCATCAACCGCAGCAGCCAATTCCTTCTTGGAGCCTCTAGTTAGGTCAAACTCAGTGTCCAAAACTCCTCCCATCGACGGTGTGTCCAGTTCCTCTCCTTGCATGTAACCTCCTCACGAATCAATCCAGGCGGTTCGCGCCCCCCACCAGTGTCCTCCTGTCGCGGAAACAGTCCACGGCGCAAAGCAATCCTCCTGCGCAATCTCACGCGGTGAAGTCTGCGCTGCAGATTGGTGCTCTATGCCATTGACGAGGCAGCCTGCTTGCTGTGGACGCGACGGGCCAAGTCCTCAAGCGTAGTGGATTCTAGTATGTCCATGCAGGCGCGATGCATCTCAGCGCACACCTCCTGCGTGACGCAGGTATCCCTCCTGTCGCACGCCTCGGAGCCAGTCACGCACTCGACGAGACCCTTCCTTGCTTCGAAGATGCTGTAGATCTCTCGCAGCTTCATCTGAGTGGGGTGTCTGGCGAGTCTGTGTCCTCCTGGGACGCCGCGCACAGTCCTGATCAGGCCCGCGGAGCGAAGGGAGACCAGTGGGTGCTCCAAGTACTTGCGGGAAACCTGCTGGCGGGCGCCTATCTCCCTGGCGCTGACTACTCCGTCATTATAGTTCAGAGCCAGATCCAGCATAGCTCTCGTGCCATAGCGAGTCCTGATGCTAAGTTTCATTATGGTGTCCTAATCCTATAGGTATAGTTGAAATTCTGCACTACAAGAGCCGTACATGTCAAGCGGTGGTCTCTTGACGAGTAGTCGAGTCCGCCTCTCGCTGGAGCAGCAGCCCAGCGGCGCAGACCGGTTCCCATTTCGCCCCTTTTGCGCTTTCCCAAGCAACTGTGATAGCATGTTATGAAATGACCGAGCACTTGACTGGTCAGCCCGATGTGAACATCGAACTGGTAAAGGACTGGCTGCGCGAGGCAGGAAGGATCGCGCTGAGCCATTTCAATCGGGTGGAGGGCACCTGCAAGCCGGACCGATCGCTGGTTACCGACGCCGACTACGAGATAGAGGAGTTGCTGACAGGCTATCTGAGAGCCACCTATCCCCAACACGGAATCATCGGAGAAGAAAAGGCCAATGATGTTCGTGGCGATTGCGTCTGGGCCATCGACCCGCTGGACGGCACACGATCCTTCTTGGCTGGCCTTCCCGTATGGGGCGTCTCCATCGGCTTGCTGTGGCGATGGGAGCCGTGGCTCGGCGTGTTCCATATGCCCTTACTCGACGACTGGTACTACAGCGCCAGTCCCACAAGTGGTGCCTTCTGGAACGACCAACCGATCCGGTGTCCAGCTAGGGATGAGTGGGACGAGAATAGCCTGCTTTGCGTGCCCTCTGACATCCACCGCCGCTATGACATAGATTTCCCTGGGATAACACGTGCCCTTGGCAGCACTGCGGCTCATCTCTGCTTCGTGGCCCGTGGAAATGCGATCGCCATGCTCATGGACAACCCTGGCATCTGGGATATCGCCGCTGGCGCTGCCATCCTCCTGGCAGCCGGCGGCACCCTGCGCTTTCTGGGCGGCACGGGGGTCGACCTGCAAAGTTTGCTAGAGGACGGCACATCCCAGCAGCCCATTCTGGGAGCGCATCCCCTACTCATCGATCGCATCGCGCATCGCATCAGGCCCAGAGGCGCAGCCGACCACACCGCACACTGATCACTTCGCCCTCCTGGCGCGCCCTGCAGCCCGTTCCCAGGGCCAGAGGCTATTCACCGCCGCTTGCTCTGTCCTTCTGTTCGAGGCTACAATGGCGCACAGGGTAGCATCCCAAGGGAGGTATTGATGGTTGGAGCGTTCTTCGACGTCGTAGGCACGATCTACAAAGGAGCTTTCTGGAGGGACATCTCTCAGCATCACCGAGAGCAGAAGCGAAACCGCTTCTGGGTATGGGCCTATGTCATTTGGCACATGGCTGGTTGGCCGCTCAACTTGGCAGGGCTGCTCAGCCAGAAAAGCTGGTACGAAGCCTGGGCCCGCGATATGGGTTGGCTGCTTCGCGGCTTCACGGTGGAAGAGGCACAGGAGTTGTTCGACTGGATCACCGATGAGCGGTTCGTCCCCGATCTGCGCTCGGACATCATGGATATCTTGCGTGATCATCAGTCCAAGGGTCATGTCGTCGCGCTGGTATCTGGTAGCCCCCAGCGCCTGCTGGATATGATCGCCTCCCGCTTGGAAATACAACACGCCGTGGGGACTGCGTTCGAAATCAAAGACGGCCGGTATACCGGCAAGATTGCCGGGCCACTGGTTATGTATGAGGGCAAGATGGCAGTGCTGCAAGATTTCGCTGCCCAGAATGCCATCTTGATTGATTGGGGAGACAGTTACGCATACGGAGATAGCCGATCCGACATAGAACTCCTCAAGAGCGTCGGCCATCCTGTGGCAGTGTACCCCGACGAACAACTGAAAGGGCTCGCCCTGGAGAGAGGCTGGAGGATCATCGGCGAGCGTGAGCCCCGAACTTAACCCTTCCATTCGCACTTGACAGCCTGGATCCCACACCCTTCGTCACGATGGTTGGGGTCTTTCTTCTTCTGCCTCAATCATACGGCATTCCCCTCCTCCACGAATATGCACTGTGGTCGCCGTCCGACCCATCCTCTGAGAAATGTGAAGCGCATAGTCTCATCGCGATTTATCTTCATAGCGTCGCCACCCCTCTGCAGAAGCCTTGACAGGCCGGGCGCGAGCACGTATAATTGCTGACGCCGAGACGTTCAGTTGGACAACGGCTGGTCAGTCGTTGGCTCCCCTTTCTCTGGCACTTCTTCTGGGTTCGCGCAAAGGAGGATGTTGAGTGGAAACCAAGGAAAGGATCTTGATAATCGAAGACAGCGAAGACGTCGTCACCTTTCTGACCGAGAGCATCCTCCACCCCAACGGCTACGACACCTTAGTGTCCCGCGATGGCAAGGACGGTCTGCGCCGAGCACTGGGAGACCGACCCGATCTGATCCTCCTGGACCTGAATCTGCCGCGTATGACCGGTATGGAGATCCTCAAAGTCCTCCACAAGAGGGGGACTCACACACCGGTGATCTTGATGACGTTCTATGGGTCGGAGGAGATCGCTGTGGAGGCCTTCCGCCTCGGTGTGAAGAACTACATAGTCAAGCCATTCAAGCCCCGGGAGGTTATCGACGCCGTCGAGGATGCTCTGGCTGAGGGCCGCCTGCGCCAGGAAAAGGAACGGCTCACCGAAGAGCTGATGCGCACCAACAAGCAGCTGGAGCACCGAGTCCACGAACTGACCTTGCTGTACGAGATCACGCAGTCCATGGCGAAGCTCATGGACTTGGAGACCTTGCTCTCCCGAATGGTTGAGGCGTCGGTTTTTCTGAGCAAAGCAGATGAGGGTATGCTCTTCCTCCTAGATACGGAAACGGACGAGCTATACCTCAGAGCTGCCAAGGGAGTGGGCGAGAAATACGCCCGGGGATTGCGGCTGAGGGCCGAAGACAGCCTCATTGGCAAGGTAGTGCGCAGCGGCGAACCGTTACGTGTAGCAAGCGCCGAGGATCGTCTGCAGCTAAAGGTCAAGACCGGCTACCTCGTCAACTCGCTCCTCTATGTTCCCCTGAAGTTACGAAACGAGATCAGGGGTGTGCTTGGGGTATCCAACCGGGTCAGCGACAAGGCATTCTCTTCCGCTGATCAACATCGCCTCAGCATCCTCGCTGACCACGCCGTCATCGCGTTGGAGAACGCTCGCCTCTATGAAGCGGAGCAGCGCCGCGCGCTCCAGATGGCGATGACCAGTCACCTCAGTCAAAGGATCAGCTCCATCCTCGACATTGAAGCTCTCCTCTCCGAGGTAGTGGAACTCCTCAAGCAGAGTTTCGGCTTCTACTACGTACAAATCCTGCTACGGCATGAGCCAGGCCAACTCGTCATGCGTGAGGGGACCGGCGAGACAGGACAGAGCATCAAGGACAGCTTGTACCAGGTGGCCATTGATGACCAAACCGTTGTCGGCTGGGCAGCCAATCACGGTGAGACCCTGTGTGTGAACAGTGTGCAGCAGGAGCCACGATTTCGCACCCATGAACTGTTGCCAGCCACGATGGCGGAACTGGCCGTTCCTCTCAGGTCAGGGAACGAACTGATCGGCGTTCTGGATATCCTCAGCGACCAAGAGGGGGCCTTCGATTTCGACGATGAGACCATACTGCAAATGCTGGGGGACCAGATAGCTGTTGCCATACAGAATGCGTCTTCGTACCAACGGCTGAGAAAACAGGCAGAGCTACTCAATACCTTGACCCATATCCCGACTACCACAGCCTCTGCCGAGATTGTGGATGAGATAGTCAAGAAACTGATGGAAGGCATCAACGGCATCCTGCCTGTGGAAGCTGGCTCCTTGCTTCTCATAGACGATGCCGCTAAGGAGTTGGAGTTCAAGATAACCCTACACGGACGCAGAGAGAAGTTGGCACAATTCCGGCTGGAGCTGGGACAGGGCATCGCTGGCTGGGTGGCCGAGCACGGAGAGCCACTGCTGGTGGACGACGTGACGGAGGATCCTCGCTACTATCCCCAGATAGCCCAAGCCATCGGCTTCGAGGCTCGATCGATCCTCTGCGTCCCCCTCAAGACGAAGCAGCGAGTCATCGGCGTCATCGAGCTGATTAATAGGCTAGGCAGAGGTGCTGACACTCGCTTCACTCAGGATGATCTGGAGATTCTCACGGCGCTCGCCGCCCCGATAGCCTCGGCGCTCGACAGTGCAAGACTCCAGAAGACAGGACAAGGGGAAATCACTCACGCGCAGAGAGAGACCCTTGCATCGATGTCCCAATATCTCTATAAGCCCCTGAAGGCCTTTGCTACAAACACGTACGCGCTCAAAGTCGCCATCGAGAGAGGAACCGTCGCTTGTACCGATGACACGCTGGAGCAACTGCTCACCTCCATGGAACGTAGAATAGCGCAAATGGCCTCGTTCGCTCAGCTCCTAAGTACGTTGTCCTCCCCTGACAGTAGCCCCCAGGACTGGGTCAGTATCGAGCAAACGCTGGAAAGGTTCAGAGCCAAGTACGATTCCTAGAGCTGCTATCGTCGGCGGACGCCGAACCGATTGGTCGCCCACTTGCTGATGACGGATCAGTACATCATCTCTCACTTCCCAGACTCCCGAGGCCGATCAGAAAAGCGGCTTGCCCCTCGCGGCCGTGCAGCGATTCCGGCGCCTCGCGTACGGGCGACCTGTCGAGCCCGATGAGCGTGCTAGAACCTCGGAATGGAGTTGACGGCAGCAAACCGGGAGGAGAGACTATCCCCCATGAAGGGGGCTTGGAAGGTTTTCATGACTGGCGGGCCGTCCAGCGCCGTCATCTTGAGTGAAGGCTCTACGCCATGCATAATGCGATAACGGACGTACCAGGTGTCAAGGTAGGACACTATACCGACCTCCAAGCTGCCACGGGCTGCACCGTGCTCCTTTTCGAGGAAGGAGCCGTGGGCGGGGTGGAAGTCCGCGGCGCGGCCCCTGGAACACGGGAGACGGACCTACTTCGCCCCCTGCGTCTTGTCCAGCGTGCACATGCTGTCCTGCTGGCTGGCGGTTCGGCTTTTGGACTGGACGCCGCCACCGGAGTGATGCGCTATCTGGAGGAGAGGAACATCGGCTTCGACACCAGGGTTGTGAAAGTGCCCATCGTACCGGCCGCCGCTCTATTCGATCTTGATCTCGGCGACCCATCGGTTAGGCCAAATTCTGACGGCGGCTACCAGGCGTGTCTTGCCGCTGTCGCTAGTCCGCCGCCCGAGGGCAATGTGGGCGCAGGGACGGGCGCCACCGTGGGGAAATTGCTGGGTCTTTCCCAGGCCATGAAAGGAGGGCTCGGAACTGCCAGCCAGGAGATGGGAGAGGGACTTGTGGTGGGAGCTCTGGTGGCGGTCAACTGCTTGGGCGATGTTGTGGATCCCAAGACAGGCCAGATACTGGCCGGGGCACGCCACCCCGAGGCCGGGGGCTTCCTCAACTCCTCAGAGGCAATAAAGCAGTGGTCTGCACACACCACATCGCCCTTTGCTAACACCACCATCGGTGTCGTGGCCACTAACGCCCGTCTGAGCAAGGAGGAGACCAACAAGCTTGCTCAACTCGCCTTGGATGGTTACAGTCACGCCATCCGCCCCACCACGATGTACGATGGCGACGCACTCTTCGCCTTCTCCGCAGGTGACAAGGTGGCCGACCTCTCCGCTATCGGCGCTGCAGGCTCCGAGGCGGTGGCCGAGGCCATAGTGCGCGCCATCAAGACGGCCAAGTCCCTACACGGCATTCCCGCTCACAGAGACATCTAGCGCCTCTGTCGAAGCCCTTGACACAAGAGAGGCGAGCAGGCTATAATTGGTGCCGCCGGTGGGATCGTTGTCAAGAGAAGGCAGTCTCAGCACACGTCTGTGCTCGCCCTTGCAGAATCTCTAGTCCGAGCCAAAGGGAGTTGCAGAAGTGGAGACCAGAGAAAGAATCCTCATCATCGAGGACAGCCAGGACATCATCGACTTCCTCACTGACACCATCCTCAGCCCACGTGGCTACGAGCCTGTGGTGGCGACCAGCGGCCAGGAGGGTCTAGGCCGAGCTGTGGACGATCCACCGCATCTAATAATCCTCGACTTGAATCTGCCCCATATGACCGGCATGGAGGTTCTCCGTGGGCTGCACGAGACAGTTCCCACCATTCCCGTACTGCTGATGATCTTCTCGGGTTCTGAGGAAATCGCGGTAGAGGCCTTCCGTCTCGGTGTCAAGAACTATGTGCTGAAGCCTCTCAAGCCCAATGAGGTCCTCCAGGCGATCGACCACGCCCTGCGCGAGACCAGACTGCGGCGCGAGAAGGAATTGCTGACTGAGGAGTTGATGCGGACCAACAAGCAGCTGGACCAGCGCGTTCGCGAACTGACCCTGCTGTACGAGATAACGCAGGCTATGACCAGCTCGCTTGACTTGGAGACGCTGCTCTCCCGAGTCGTCGAGGCTTCCGTATTCCTGACCAAAGCCGATGAAGGAATGCTGTTCCTCATAGACGAGCTAACAGGTGACCTATACCTCCGAGCCGCTAAGGGTGTCGGAGACAAACGTGCGTCCATGCTCCTGCTGCCGGCGCGCGATAGCCTCATTGGACAGGTGGCCAAAACGGGAGAACCGCTCCGGATCGCTAGCACTGATCCTCGCCTGGATTTCACGGTTAAGACAGGCTACATGGTCAATTCCCTTCTTTATGTGCCTTTGAAGCTCCGTGGAGTCACCAAGGGTGTACTGGCGGTCTCGAACCGCATAAGCGATCGAGCGTTCACCCGCACCGATCAGAGCCGCATGGATCTGCTGGCCGATCACGCCGTGATAGCCCTTGAAACCGCCAAACTCTACCAAACGACGAGAGAACAGATGTCCAACACCTTCGGAGATACGCTGAATGCCCTTTCCCAATACGCCTACGAGCCCTTGAAGGCCTTTGCTGCGGACACATACGCACTGAAGGCCAATGCAGAAAAGGGAATCATCTTCTGCGTCGATGACACACTGAACCAACTGCTCAACTCCATGGAGCGCAGGATAGAGCAAATGGCCTCCCTAACAGAAATCCTCAGTGGACTGGCCTCCCTGGATAGCACCGCCGAGGACTGGAAAGACCTCGAGCACAGGTTCGAGAACCTCAAGGCGAGATACCCCTCCTATCAGTGAGCGCTCTTCGGAGATGGTCAAACAATCTGCCTCCAACATCCTGGCTATCGACATAGGCAACACCAACACCGTCTTGGGTGTGTACAACGGCGACGAACTGATCGCCTATTGGCGAATGGCCACCGCCTTGCACAGGATGGCTGATGAGAACGCCGTTCTACTGGACTCCTTGTTCCGTCACGCAGGCCTTTCGTTCTCCGACATCCACGACGGTATTCTCTCCTGTGTTGTGCCTCCGCTCCTGCCCGTCTTTCAGGAGATGTGCCAAAGATACATGGACTTCACCCCTCTGGTAATCGAGCCAGGCACGAAGACGGGGATGAGGATTCTCTACGACAACCCTCAGGAGGTGGGAGCCGACCGTATCGTCAACGCCGTGGCAGCGAAGCAATTGTACGGAACGCCTCTTATCGTCATCGACTTCGGCACCGCCACCACTTTTGACGCCATCTCCGCTGAAGGCGATTACCTAGGCGGGGCGATCGCCCCAGGAGTCAACGTTGCCGCCGAAGCCCTCGCTGCGCGGGCGGCCAAGCTGCCCCACATTGAGTTGGCCGTGCCCCCACGGGCCATCGGCAGAAACACCATCGCCAGCATGCAGTCTGGCATTATGTACGGGTATGTCAGCCTAGTCGAAGGAATGGTGGCCCGCTTGAAGGAGGAACTGGTCGGTGACGCCCATGTCGTGGCCACCGGCGGCCTGGCCCCGATCATAGCCCGACACACCCCCGTCATAGACGACGTGAACCAGAACCTTACCTTGCAAGGACTGAGGCTCCTGTACAAGCTCAATCGGTCCTAAACCCGCTCTCGCCCTACGGACAGCACCCCTGTATCCCTTTCAATGCCCATCCCGACAGCCGCCCTTCGCCCGTCTGCTCTCACCCTTCCCGGAGATCCAAGTGATTTGGTATGGGATGGAACATATGTTCTAGACGACTATGTTTGGCTGGTCCTCCTGCGCCGTTGTTCATGCGCGACCGATTAGTAGCCCTCCGACGCAGCGCCTGCTTGACCAGAGGCCGGCTAAGGCGCTACAATCTTCGAGGTGTGCGCCATCCGGCTCAGGGGCAAATGCGGCAGATGTGGTCGGCGAACTATCAGTTCCGTACCTTCTCCGTGGGTGACCAGGAAGTACCAGCAGTGATGCTGGGAACGTCTCCCTTCATCGGTGCAGGTCAATTCGGCAAGAAGGCCGAGTTCTACTACAACCGATTCTTCCTTCAGCCAGAGAACATCATCGACATCGTAGTGCGCGCCGTCGAGTTGGGAGTGAACGCCGTACAGGTCATAGCCTACCACCAGGTGCTAGAAGCTGTCCATGAGGCGGCGAAGAGGACGCGCACCGAGTTGTTTCTCATGGGAACGGTGGGCCTGGGCAGCATCGAGCGGGAGATTCGGATGGTGCTCGACGTCGGTGCTCAAGGCGTGTTAGTCCACGGAAGTCTAGCTGACAGGGACATGCCCTTCGCCTGCCAGCACCTGGCAAAGCTCAGAGAGCAAGGACTGGTCACTGGCATCGCCACCCACAGACCAGGGATGACCATCCCCCGTGTCGAGGAGATGGAAGAGGTAGCGTTGATCCTCTCTCCCTTCAACAAACTTGGCAGATTCATGGACCCTTCAGTGGACTCTACCTTGCAGGCTATCGAAAGCACCTCCAAGCCAATCATCGCTATGAAGCCGCTGGCTGCCGGCAGGTTGTCCCCGCAAGAAGGTCTGGCTTATCTCCCGGGCAAGGTCGCGGGCGTCGCTGTGGGGATCGCGTCAGTGAAGGAGGCGGAGGAGACCTTTGCGGTGGCGAAGAGGTACTTCCCCCCATCCCCCACAGCGTAGCGCCGTA
>JABAOH010000036.1_pt1 | contig 26605 bp, 22 predicted proteins | sample 7062181 | NCBI WGS metagenome assembly JABAOH01 (sample SAMN14538630, study PRJNA623070) | marine sediment metagenome | biome: marine biome [ENVO:00000428]; feature: marine pelagic biome [ENVO:01000023]; material: deep marine sediment [ENVO:00002113]; isolation source: pool of 5 deep marine... | reverse complement strand
TACTACTGCCTCGAAATGTTTCCGTATCCTTCCGGGCGCATTCATATGGGCCACGTGAGAAATTACACGATAGGTGACGTCGTTGCGCGCTATAAAAAGATGAGGGGATACAACGTGCTGCATCCGATGGGGTGGGACGCATTTGGTATGCCTGCCGAAAATGCCGCAATCCAAGAGGGAGAGCACCCTTCACGCTGGACATACGCGAATATCGAGTACATGAAAGAGCAACTCAAAAGAATGGGATTTTGTTACGACTGGGACAGGGAACTGGCAACTTGTGATCCCGCGTATTACATGTGGGAACAGAGATTTTTCATAGAAATGTTCGAGAAAGGTTTGGCGTACAGAAAGAAGGCGCTTCTCAACTGGTGCCCCTCGTGCAAGACCGTGCTTGCAAACGAGCAGGTAGAGGGGGGTTGCTGCTGGAGATGCGAGAACCCCGTAACCGGGCGAGAACTCGAGCAGTGGTTTCTCAAAACGACCCATTACACGGAAGAGCTTCTCGATCAGACCTTCGAGATGACCGGTTGGCCCGAGAAGGTGCTCATAATGCAGAGGAACTGGATCGGGAAGAGCCTCGGTGCCGAGCTTCACTTTCCCGTCGATGGTTCAGATAAGGAAATGAAAATTTTCACAACAAGGCCCGACACCGTATTTGGCGCAACCTTTATGAGCATTGCACCCGAACACCCGCTCACCATCACCCTCGCAAAAAAATATGGGAGGGAAAAAGAGGTGAGCGCGTTTATCGACAAGGTCCTGCGACAGGACAGGTTTGCAAGGTCAAGCGATGAGATCGAAAAAGAAGGTGTCTTCACCGGGGCCCATTGCATCAACCCATTCACCGGTTGGAAGATGCCGATCTTTACCGCCAATTTTGTACTTTACGAGTACGGTACCGGTGCGGTGATGGCAGTTCCTGCCCACGACCAGCGGGACTTCGAGTTTGCAAAGAAATACGATTTGCCGATAGTCGTTGTCATTAATCCACCGGATTTAGATCTTGATCCGGAAACCATGACGGGAGCCTACGAGGATCCGGGGATCATGGTGAATTCCGGTGACTTCAACGGTCTTCCCAGCGAAGAGGGGAAGGAAGCCGTAATTGACTTTGCCCGGGGAAAGGGAATCGGAGAAAAAACCTACTCCTACAGGCTGAGGGATTGGGGAATTTCGCGGCAGAGGTACTGGGGTGCACCTATTCCGATCATCTACTGTGACCGGTGTGGCATCCTCCCCGTCCCGAAGGAACAATTACCCGTCCTTCTCCCGGAAATCGATACGATCGATCCCGAAGGAGGATCGCCGCTTGCAAAAGTAGAAGAGTTTGTAAACACCACCTGCCACGTTTGCGGGGCAAGTGCGAGAAGGGACACCGATACGATGGACACGTTCGTGGAATCCTCCTGGTATTTTATTCGGTACTGCTCCCCCAAGGAAACGGATAATCCCTTCAACGTGGATGCTGTTCACTACTGGATGCCGGTGGACCAGTACATAGGCGGAATCGAGCACGCAGTCCTGCACCTCCTTTATGCGCGCTTTTTCGTAAAGGTTTTGAGGGATCTTGGCTATTTGGCCTTTGACGAGCCATTCCAAAATCTTCTCACGCAGGGGATGGTGATAAAGGACGGGGAGAAGATGTCCAAATCAAAGGGGAACGTGGTCGATCCCGAATACCTCATCGAGAAATATGGGGCCGACACTTCCCGCATATTTACCCTTTTTGCCTCACCACCCGAGAAAGACCTGGACTGGAGTGACAAAGGCGTCGAGGGTGGGAGCAGATTCCTCAATCGTGTATTCAATCTCGTCTGGCAAAACCTGGACCGGATCAGCAACACGGATCCCCTGTATGGTGAGGGCGAGTACGAGGGGATTGTCAAAGAGATAAGGCACGTTACCCACAAGACGATAAAGAAGGTGACCCATGAGATAGAATCGAGATTTCATTTCAACACCGCTATCGCAGCGATCATGGAATTTGTCAACTACCTGTACAAAGTTGATCAGGGGATACTCGAGGGTGAGCTGGGAAAGAGGGCTTTTTCGGAGGCTATACGGACGTTGATTCTGCTCCTTTCCCCTTTTGTGCCCCATTTATCGGAGGAACTGTGGGTTCTCACCGGAAACGAAAAGTTCGTTGCAAACCAAAAGTGGCCCGAATATAACAAAAATCTGGCACGTAGCGAGACGATCCCGATCGTTGTCCAGATCAACGGGAAGGTAAGATCGAAAATTATCGTTGAGGCCGATGTGTCCGAGGATCGGATTCGGGAAATGGTACTCGCAGATCAGAGGGTGAAAGAGTACACTGCCGGCAAGGAAATTAAAAAATGGGTCTACGTTCCAAAGAAACTCGTCAGCCTCGTCGTTTAGGCCGATGCCTGATTAACTGCACGGCACTCATCTTGCTGATGGGTATCTTATCAGGTGGCTGTGGCTACAGAGTCAGGGGTTTCCCGAAGGACTCCCTGATTATCGGTAAGGGTTCCATTGCCATCGGGAAGTTCAAAAACGAGACGCCGCACAGCAGGGTGGGAATAATTCTCGGGGAGAAAATAAAGGACACCCTGGTTGCAAATGGATATGCAGGAAATTTCGATGTTGGGGGGGATTATGTCATCAGTGGAAATGTTCAGGAACTTAATGAGCAGCCCGTCGGGTTTTCCGAAGAAAGGCTGGGCCTCGAATACGAAATTTCATGTCTCGTTTCATTGGAGCTGATCGAGACGGGAACCGGGCAGACCATCTTTAACCTGGAGAATTACCAGGACACATCAACCTATTACAGGGGTGTGGACCCCTCGTACTCGAGAACCAACAGGGATAAGGCGATCGAATTTGTCTTGGAAAAAATTTCTATTCGCTTCGTTGATTTCATTAAAGAGATGTGAACTATGATGTTCAGAGAGAGAGACATAAATATCTTCGCCGGTCCGGGAAGACATGTTTTCGAACTATACCTGTCCACCCATTCACCGCTGACGGAGGAAGGGGGGGAAAAGCGATTATGCAAGAGATTGACACCGGATTCAGACCCCGGGGAGGCCGCTTTGTTCGCTTTCACAGAAGACCTCTTCATTCAAAATAAGGTTCTTATTTTCCCCGATTTCGATGATTTGCATAAGGATTTGATGGAGGTGGCGGCAGAACTGATCGGGAAAAGAGAGGACGTGAAAGCGACAATAATATTCTCGGGAAGAAACAGCGCCAAGATGCAAAAGATGGCAGGGAAGGGTATCGATATAGTGGAGATTTCCGAGGCTGCGGCATCAAAAGCGGCGGTGGGATATGTGAGGGGGCTCTTTGAAAGACAGGGCATAACCGCACCGGGGGAACTCCTAGAATTCATAGCTCTTCCGTGGATCGATAACCCCCACGGCCTCATATCGGAGGCAGAGAAATTAACGTTGGCATTCTCGAAAAGAAAAGTCGTTACCGTAGAGGATTTAAAGAGCTTTTCCGATGCGAGGCCGGAACTCGAAATCTTTCAAATTTTACGGGAACTCATGAGGGGAAAAGCATCGAAAGGTATCGGTGATCTCAGCCGGTATCTGAAAACCGTCGATGATTCGGAACTTTTAAGAGTCCTGGGTGCCCTCCAGTGGGCCCTTAAAAAGGAGTATGGAAGAGCAAAAAAATTGAAAACAAAGGAGAAATTGCGGCGACTCTTATTTCTCGCCGGAGAGACCGATTTAAAAATCAAGGGTGATAGCAGATTAACTGCGAGAGAGGTCTTCATGAACTCACTCGTTCACATGGCAGAAATTGTTGGTGGGTAAAGTAAAATGGTGGTGCCGAGCACGTGATGAGGTACGGTCAAAAAGCGTGTTTGTTATTTATTTCGGGACTCAACTTCGTATTTATCGACCAGACGTGCGAGGCGAGAAATTTTTCGCGATGCGTTATTTTTATGGAGCGCCCCTTTGCTCGCTGCTTTGTGTATCTGGCGCATGGCTTTCGGAAGCAACTCTCTTGCCCTGTCGATATCATTCTCAAGCAGGGCTAGCTTGACAGCTTTGACGTGTGTTTTAACCCTGGTCTTTCTTATCCTGTTCCTCGTTCTGCGTTTGAGGTTCTGTTTGTGACGTTTCACTGCTGATTTAATATTTGCCACTACGTTCCTCCGGACCGATCCTCTTATTTTCAAAGAAATAAATTCTAAAATCTTATTATTATTATGTCAAGGATAAGTTAATTCCCTGCCCCGCTTTTGACGTTTCCATACGGAGCGGTTTTTTCATGCCCCCGCACGAGATGGAATGAACTTTGAGCATAGTTGAATATCGCATTTGCCGGGTGTCGACGACTATCGGGGTGTCCGGTTGAGAGGATCGTGTGATAGGTAGGTGGTCCAGGATCGTTTCGTTTGAAATCGCGTGGGTGCGTATTGAGTTCCTTTGGCGATGATTTTCCGTTTTTCACTGAGGGACTCAAGGAAAAAGTCAGAGGAAGACTTTTTGGGAAAAAAGTAGGTTGTACTTCGGGGTTGCGAGCGAGAAACGGAAAAAAAAGCAATTTATAATACGCTTAGCGGTAGTGAGCGGAAAAACGGGGAGAAACGGTCAATTCGGCAGCAAAAGGGATAGCAATAATCACGCCAAAACTGCTGTAATATCTACCAGCATGAACGCTTTTCTTTTCGCGAACGGATACAATTGTTAGAATAAAAGCTTTAAAAAACATATAGTTATATGTGTGGCTGGAAATGGTATGAGAAGTTCGTCATAATACTTCCAAATTTGGCCGGCAAAACGATGCCTAAATAACAGGCAATTTGTATAAGTGGTAAATAAGGTAATATAAGCTATCCGGTATCCACAGGCTTATCAACAGGTATTTCACAGAATTGTGGAAAATTATGGGTCAAGGTTTTTTTGATTCCTCCCAGAGTTTTTCCATCAACTCAAATGGGGTGTTCTCGATATTGAGGCCATTATCCTCGAGCCTGCTTTCCATATAGTGGAATCTTTTTTCAAAACGTGCGTTGGCCTTGACGAGGGCGATTTCGGGGTTAACCTTCACAAATCTGGCGATATTTGCTGCCGCGAACAGAATATCTCCCATTTCTGCCTCGATTTCTTCCCGGTCTCTTTTTTCAAGGGCGGTCCGAAATTCCGCTACCTCCTCATCCAATTTCTCGAATATCTGCTCAACTTTCTCCCAGTCAAAATTGACCCGGGCGGCTTTCTTGGTCAATTTGAATGAGCGGAAAAGAGCCGGAAGGTTCTTCGGCACGCCACCGAGAATAGAATCGTATCTTTTGTTTTCCTCCGTCTCCTTGATTTTATGCCAGTTGATTGAAACCTCGTCAGAGGTATCGAATTGGCTTTCCCCGAAAACGTGGGGGTGGCGCCGGATCATTTTTTCACGAATTTCTTCGATGACGTCGAAAATGGTAAATTTGCCCATATCAGAAGCGATCTTTGCCAGAAAGATAATTTCGAAGAGCAGGTCACCAAGCTCCTCCATGAGCCCATGAAAGTCGCTCCTGTGAATTTTATCGAGAACTTCGTAGGATTCCTCGATGAGATATTCTCTCAAACTTTCAAGGGTCTGCTCCCGATCCCACGGACACCCTTTCTCGGAACGCAGAGTATCCATTACCTCTATCAAACTTGAAAATGTGCACATCCCGATTCTCCCGTAATGATTGATTAAGAATATCGCTCCATTATATTAAAAGATTGATTTAAAAACAGCTTTCTGGTTTATATGTATAGTAATTGAGAAAAGTGGCGGGTATCTCCCATTTTCGTGTTGTCGAACGGTTCCTTCGAGGGAAGAGAGTTTACCTGCTATGGCTCGTCGCCCCATGGGGCATACCGGGTTTCTCAGCGGCCGCAGTATCACTCTGTACTTTTCTCGATTTGTTTGCATGGCAGGATGGAGGCATTTTTTCGCGTACCCGAGGAGATAGAATATCTTTCAAGCGGACAAATCTCTTACCTCGTAAATGGAGGTGATAAAATAGGGAAGGGAAAGTGAGAGAGTTTGATGAGATTCCGATGTAAGATATTTGCGCCTACCCGCAAATTCGAGAAAAACTTTTTCATAGCCCTCATTCTCTTTTGTTTTTGCCTCAGCGGTCAACGTGTCTTTTCCGAGGAGATGATCTTTCCAGAGAGCATCACGAGCAGGTACGATAGTTCCCTGAGCGCCGTCGAGAGCGGGAACATCGATGGGTTTCGTGACAGTGTTATTGAGCTGAAGAATGAGCTCTACCGTCACGGTCTGCTTTCGATAAACTCCTTTGTCGATGATGCCCTATCCCGTTCCTTCGCTCTTGATAGACGCGTCAGACTCGATATAGTCAGGTCTGCTCTCCAGGTTTCACCGCTCAACGTAAAATACTGGTTGTACCTGGGTTTAAATGACCTTCTGGCGTTCAATCTTTATTCGTTTTGGGATGATATCGTCAATCTTTATAATGCTACGCTGATAAATCCCGTACCCCTCTTGAAATCGACGTACATTGTATTCGGATATTTCGTCATGTTTCACCTATTCTTCACTTTCTTCTTCTCTATAGCGATCATGATGAAATACTTCCCCTCCCTTGTCTCTGACGCACTAAGGATAAAACCGCTGCAGAAAGTGAAACTGATCGTTGCTCCCCTGATCATCGGGCTCATCTTCACCTTCGCATATGCAATCAGGTCGCCGTTTGCAGTTCTATTTTTCATTCTGGTTATTTTTTCCCCCTATATGGTTAAGAGGGAACTGCTGTTAACATTTTGTGTGGGATTCGTGATAGTAGCGGGAATTTTTTTTAACGGCAAAATGAGTTTTTATACGCAGATGGCAATATCCCCAGAGAGAAATAATCTTCTTCACCTCGTTTACGGCATCGCCACGGGCGTGAGAGATGTCGATATCGAATTTGAAGGCGATTCCCTCGTCAGTTCTGCGGGAAAATTGCGGTACGCATTTCTCAGGGGGGAATTTGATGACTCGGTGTCGATCGCAGCGGACCTGGAAAAGAAAGTTGGGGATGAGTACGGCGTTATCTCGTCGATGGGGAAATTTTATCAGGGAGACGTTGAAGGCGCGATCATCAAGATGAAGGAGGTTTTAAAGAAGAGAGAGAAAGATCCCATCGTCCTTTTTAATCTCTATCAACTCTACATTACCGATTACCGGTTCGATCAAGCGGCGAGGATCCAGGAGAAAGCCTGGGAAAACCTGGCCAAGAACAGGCCGTTTCAGATCAATCCGAAAAAAATTGGAGAAAGGATTCTTGTGCCGCCCTCGATTTCGGGTAATTACTTCAAAGTCTTCATGGAGGATTTTGGCACCAAGTGGCATAAAGAACTGCCCTTCCGTAACCTCTGGTTGAACCCCCTGGGTGGCAGCACGGCGTATTTTGTTATTCTCATGGCAGCCTTGGTGATTCTCAGAGTAATCACGTACAATAGATACCTTATTCTCGCATGCAGGATTTGTGGGGACAGACAGCTGTGGAAAGTAGGCTTTAAAAAAGAGGACATCTGCCAGTCCTGTAAGTCGAAGTCGTTCATCGTTAAAGGAATTGCAGGGATTCTCGAAAAATCTTATCAAATTAAAATACACAAGCGGGCCGTGAGGATAAAATCACTCATAGTTCCGGGATTCGGATTTCTCTCGGTGGGCTCATTATCGGTCTTTTTCCTCATCAATATCTTGATTTCACTGTTCTTGTCGTTATTTGTCCTGTTCAATTATTCCTTTCCGGGGGACTATTCTCCGCTCTATGCCGTTATTTCCAGGCTCGGAACGCTCATTACCGGTGCACTGGCGCTGGTTTTTTACATTTTTTCCCTCGTCAGCAACGAACTCTTGCTGAGAAGGATGCACAGAAAGTATAAAATAAGTACGGTTTAGGTTATGGGACTAAAGGGGAAAATAAGCGAATTCGGGATTGCCGACATCTTTCAGCTGCTCTCCGTTCAGAACAAAAGCGGAGCCCTGGAGATAATTACATCTAAAGGGGAAATGGTATTTATATTCAAAGAGGGACAGCTCGTCGATGTTGCTCCTGACGTGAGGATCAAAGATCAGTTGATCGGACAGATGCTCGTAGACGGGGGGGTTATCAGTGATTCCGAAAGAAACAGGTTCTTGAAGGTTCACCTGAGGAAGGGCAAAAAATTCGGGGAAATTCTTCTAGAAAAGCGAATCGTTGACGATGACACGTTGTCACGGTACCTCACGATTCAGATTAAAGAATGTTTTTTCCAGGCCCTGACCTGCAAAGACGGTGACTATCGGTTCGATGCCTTCACCGTTTCCTCCTATCCTCCCATAAAACACCCGGTGAGAGTGGACCAGCTGCTTCTCGAGGGAATGCAGTTTCTCGATGAGTTTCCTTTGGTTATGGAAAAATTTCCCGCAAAAGGAATCTTGATAAAGGCAGCAGAAGGATTTGAGCCGGAAAACTTCAAGGAAGACAGAGCTGCTTTCGACGTGTATTCACTGATGAACGAGTATATGGAGCCTATTAAGCATATCAGGAGAGTGGGTCTGACCGAGCTCGAGGGATACAAAGCGTTTGCATATCTCAATGAAAAGGGAGCGCTCCTCATAAAAGAGGAAGTCCAGGATGTTTTGCGGAAGGAAAAAGAGGAGGCAAAGAGGAGGGACCTGAGACTCATGCAGCTGAGCAATGCAGTCAATTTATTCTTTTTTACTGCTTTCGTGGGGGCAGTGATATATTTCTTCTGTGATATAATTGTTAATTCAGGCATTTTTCTGTTCGTTAGGGAAATCTTCAAGGGTTTCTGAAAGGGGATACTGTGCTTGAACAGGCTGAAAGTCATGAGGACCTCTACTTCGAAGATAGTGACCTAGCGAAAAATCTTTTTGGCTCCCACAACGAGCATCTCAAAATCCTGAAAAAGAATCTCGGTGTAAACATCTTATCCAAAGGAAACAGCCTGTTGTTGAAAGGCTCGGAAGTGCAGGTTGCCATTGCTTCAAAGGTCCTCCTCGAACTCTATGATGTTCTCAAAAAGGGGTACCCCCTTTATTCTAATGATGTTTACCAGGCGATAAAAATCGTGTCAGCGAACAGAAGTGCCGACGTGAAGGAAATTTTCCTCGATACGGTATTTGTATCTGCGAGAAAGAAAGTCATCACTCCCAAGAGCCAGGCACAGAAGAGTTACATCGATGGCATACGCAACTTCGATATCGTCATCGGGATAGGCCCGGCGGGAACGGGGAAAACCTTTCTCGCCATGGCAATGGCGATCTCCTTTCTCCTGAAAAAAATGGTTAAAAGAATCATACTCGCCAGGCCTGCCGTCGAAGCAGGGGAGAAGCTCGGATTTTTACCCGGCGATATGTATGAAAAGGTGAACCCCTATCTTCGCCCACTCTATGACGCTCTTTACACGATGCTCGAGTACGGGCAGGCATCGAGGTTGATTGAACGGGGAACAATCGAGATTGCCCCGCTCGCATTCATGCGGGGCAGGACCCTGGATGATTCATTTATCATTCTGGATGAGGCCCAAAATACTACCTCAGAGCAGATGAAGATGTTCCTGACGAGAATAGGATTTGGCTCCAAGGCGGTAATTACCGGTGACATCACTCAGGTTGACCTTCCTGCGGGGAAATCATCGGGGTTGATTGAAGTCCGGGAAGTATTGAAAAACATAGAGGGAATCAAATTCTGCTTTTTCTCGGAAATCGACGTGGTCAGACATCCTCTCGTGCAGGATATCATCAGAGCTTACGAGAAATGGGATACCGCTAGATGATACGTTCGTCAAAAATATGGCAATATGTCGGCCGACGGAAAAACCAACTCGCCTACGCGCTCCTGATGCAGGTGGTGGTTTTTATCTTCTTTTATCTGCTCGCAAAGGGGTTCATATTACCTTCCGAAAAGGGTGGACAGCTGAGAGAGATCCTTTCTGCCTCCATACCGTACGTTTCACTGGGAATACTTTTGCGCATCGTCTTTAATACGTGGGATATCCCTCTCGTACTGCCCATGATAATTATCACGCCTCTTTTCATCACGGGCCCCTCTCTTTACACCGTTTCCGTTATTCTTTTCTCCGTTGCATTCGGCTATATCCTTGCGCGATACGCTGAAGAGAAAACCAAGATGATAGATAGAGTTCAGATGATTTGGATGGCCATCGTGGGGGCTTTTCTGCAGATTACCATCAACTCGACTGTGTGGTACATGGTCTATGGGGAGGGAAACCTAGGAAAAGTATTTTTCTCTTCCTTTTTCCTGATCGTAACGGCCCCCGGCCTCCTTACGGTTATGCTTTTTATCGCAGATGAGGTCTTTGCCATATCGACGGTTTTGAAAATATTGGATGTGAGCAACGAGGCGTCTCCTCTGCTCAGGACGCTCCGGAATGCGGCACCCGGAACATATTATCACAGTGTGAATACAGCTTTTATAGCCGAAGAGGGGGCATTAGCGATTGGTGCGGACCGCTTGTTATGCAGAGCAGGCGGGCTTTATCACGATATCGGCAAGATGTGGAAACCGGAGTATTACGGCGAAAATCAGTTCGAGGATGATAATGTGCACGAACAGATCACAAAGGATGTTTCCAGGATGATAATCATTTCACACATTGATGAAGGGATAAAGCTGGCAAGTAAGCACGGGCTCGGAAAGAATATCGAGGAGATTATACGGCGGCACCACGGTAACGCTCCGCTGTACTATTATGATCACCGCATCCGGAGAGAGTCAGATAGGTATCCCGGACCAGTGCCGAGCACAAGGGAAGAAGGGATCGTAATGCTCTCCGATAGCGTTGAGGCAACGGCCAGGAGCCTGAATGATATGTCAGTGGGAGAACTGGGAAAAGTTGTCCAATTTGTGATCGAGCGGGCTCGCAAGGATGGGCAGCTTGCCGGGGTGGTTTTTTCCGACAGGGACCTCCATTTACTCGAAGGGGCGTTTGTCCGGAGTTTGAAGGTAATTTATCACAACCGGATATTTTATCCGTCCCAGGACGGTTTATTGGTTGGGGGGGCAGATGACGCAGGTTTATTTGAGAAACCTTCGGAGGACAAGGAAAGTAAGGACGAATTTGCTGAGAGGGATGGTAAGAGAGGTCCTGGGGGTATTGAATATCACTGATGGAATCCTCACGATACTGCTCGTCGGCGATAGAAAAATCAGGAAACTCAACAGGGAATATTTTCATAAAGACGTCCCAACAAACGTATTGTCATTCTCCTACGGGGATGAAGCACATGCCAACTCTCCTTCCAGGGGGGGCAGGGCTCTGGAGGGGGATATAATCGTCTCACTTGACACGGTCCTATCAGGTAGCGATAACGGCTATCTTTCCGATGAGGAAAAAGTGTTTTTTTACATCCTCCACGGCATTCTCCATATACTCGGCTTTGACCATACGGGAGATAAGACGTCATCCCGGAAGATGCGGAGATTGGAGACGGCACTTTTTAAAAAAGTAACCGGCAAGGAAGTCGTCTGATTCAATGAAAAGGTATTTCCCGGAAACCCTCTCACTGCGGGATTCGGCATATCTGATCCTTGGTGCGGTGTTGTATGCTGCCGCAATGCCGGGGAAAAACACATCCCTTGGATTTTTGGCCTATTTCGCACTCATCCCCCTTTTTTTTTGCTTGAAGGAAAAAAATAATTCACGGAAAGCAGCCTTCTTCGGGCTGTTTTTCGGATCGCTGGCGTCGTTTCTGCTGCTTGGCTGGATTCGCTTCACCGTTTCCGTATACGGTAATCTGGGCGATTTCGTAGGAATCTTATCAGCTGCGCTTCTCAGCATTTACTGCGGGATCTTTACGTCGGTCTTCTCTCTGGTAATGGCCGAGTCGGTAAATAGGTTCGGTTTCTCAGCGTTGTTTGGCGCGCCTTTTATCTGGGCCGGCATCGATATACTTCGCATCAGATCTCAAATAGGCTTCCCATGGCTCCTCCTCGGCTATTCCCAGTACGGGGACTTCTTTGCCAGGCAATTTGCTGCTTACGGCGGTGTCGTAGGAACAGGTTTTCTTCTGGTTCTCATAAACCTGCTTTTCTTTTTTTCAATCAGAGGTTTCAAGGAAAGAAGAAGGCGAAAGGCGATAATTTTTCTCTCTGCGGCGTTCAGCGTCGCTTTCCTTCTGCACCTTCCGGGTTTTCTGAGGGGGGCTATACCTCAGGCCGAGGGTGAGGATGCTGGTGTGATCGTTGTCACGGCTGTGCAGCCAAACATTGATCAGTGGAAAAAGTGGGATGTGAAGTTTCGAGAAGAGACACTCGGAATAATGAAACAGTTAACGGAGAACCGCGTGAAAAACAACGTCGATCTGATAATCTGGCCCGAAACGGCCCTCCCCTTTTTCTATTATTGGGATAAAGAACCAACCGTCGAGATAAAAAACTTTATAAAAAACCTGCGAAAGCCTGTTGTAACCGGCATTCCCTGGTATGATGGGGGCGGTAAGGGGAGATATTTTAACAGTATTGGCCTCCTAGCGCCGTCGGGGGATATTTATCAACGGTATGACAAAATGAAGCTCGTGCCCTTCGGCGAGTATGTTCCGCTCAGAAAAGTCCTCTTTTTCGTCGACAAGATAACCGAAGGTTCTGAGGACTTTTCGAGGGGAAAAGGCATGAAGCTTTTGACCTGGAATGCCGCAAAAGTAATTCCGGCGGTATGTTATGAGGCAATATTCCCGCATCTCTCGGTTCAGGGTGTATTTCTGGGAGGGAACCTGCTCGTCAATGTAACGAATGATGCCTGGTTCGGAGATACGCAGGCACCGTATCAGCACCTTTACATGGCTGCATACCGTACCGTTGAAACGGGAAGGTATATGGTCCGCGTCGCAAACAGCGGCATCACTGCTGTCATAGACCAGTTTGGAAATGTTAAAACCAGAATTGAACTCTTTGAGAGAGGGGGGATTACAGCCCGGGTAAGCTCTTTATCAGGGATGACATTCTATGTTAAAAATGCTAAGTTTATAGACTCGTTTATCATCTCCGGTTCGATTATCCTAATAGGTGGGATCATAATTGGGAGGTTTAAAAAATGGCAGGAATATTCGAGGAGAGGCTAGGAGCAATAAAGGAAAGAGCAGCGAACTTAAGAGGTTATCTTTGAAGTCGATAAAAAGCGCTCCCGCATGTTGGAGATAGAAAAAATATCTGCTACAGAAGATATGTGGAAGGACAAGGAGGGGATGCAAAACCTGCTTCGCGAGAGAAAACAGCTCGAAAATTTTCTTCAGAAGTGGGATGGTTTCGAAGATGAGGTCAGGGATCTCGAAGCATACGTGGAGCTCCACGAGGAAGAAAAAGATAACGAGCCCTTCCGGAAGGAGGTAGAGGATATTTTTCAGGCGGTCGAGGGGAAAATCGAGTCCTTTGAAGTCATGAAAATGCTTTCCGGTGAGCAAGACGGAAACAACGCCATTGTCACCATTCATCCCGGTGCAGGCGGGACGGAATCCCAGGATTGGGCTTCCATGCTTTTCCGGATGTATATCCGATGGGCGGAACGAAACGGATTTGCTGTGGAAGTCCTCGACCTTCAGGATGGGGATGAAGCGGGAATTAAAAGCGCGACTTTCATAGCGGAGGGAGAAAATGCGTACGGATACCTGAAAGCCGAGAGCGGTGTCCACAGGCTGGTGAGAATATCCCCCTTTGACGCGAACAAGAGGAGGCACACATCTTTCGCCTCCGTTTTCGTGTCTCCCGAAATTGACGAAGAGATCGTCGTCGAAACCAGGGATGAAGATCTGCGTATTGACACCTACCGGGCCAGTGGTGCAGGAGGTCAGCATGTCAACAAGACGGATTCTGCCGTCAGAATAACCCATATCCCCTCCGGGATCGTCGCTCAGTGCCAGAACGAGCGCTCTCAGCATAAAAACAAAGCTATGGCTCTGAAAATCCTGAAGTCCAAACTTTATGAGCTGGAATTGAGGCAGAGACAGGAAAAACTTGCCGAGTTGCACAGAGGGAAGAAGGATATAGCGTGGGGCTCTCAGATCCGCTCTTACGTGCTGCAGCCATACAGGATGGTCAAGGATCACAGGACCGATATCCAGGAGGGGAACGTAGATGCGGTCCTCGATGGCGATATCGATTCCTTCATTAAAGCCTATCTTCTTTCTACCGCCAACTAACTGGGTAAGGAGAGCCGTATTGATGGATGATTACAATGAGATAATCCTGCAGAGGATGAGGAAACTGGATGATTTGAAAACAAGCGGGATAAATCCCTATCCAAATGACATTCCCGTTACCCATACGACCGGCGACGTTGTAAAAAACTGGGGAGGATTGACCGATCCGGAGCTGAAGGCATCCCAACAGGTCGTATCACTCGCCGGGAGGGTAATGGCGATAAGAAAATTCGGAAAGTCCACATTTGTGGTAATTCAGGACAGGAGCGGGACGATTCAACTTTTTCTCCAGAAGGATGCCCTCGGTGAGAAATTCGAATTTTTCAAAGAGTACGTCGATATCGGCGATTTCTTGTGGGCCCGGGGGACCATATTTAGAACCAAGACAAAGGAATTGACCGTCCAGGCTGCGGATATACGGCTCGTTGGGAAATCTCTTCGGCCTCTTCCCGAGAAGTGGCACGGCCTGACGGATGTTGAAACGAGATACCGGCAGAGATACCTCGATCTCATAGTAAATAAAGATGTGAGGGAAAGATTTGAAAAAAGGACGAAAATCATCTCTTTCTTCAGAAATTATTTATCCGACCGGGGATACGTGGAGGTCGAGACCCCCATGATGCAACCCATACCCGGTGGCGCAGCGGCCCGACCATTTACAACCCACCACAATGCTCTCGATATCGACCTGTATCTCCGCATTGCCCCTGAACTCTATCTGAAGAGACTTCTCGTGGGAGGGTTCGAGAGGGTATTCGAGATTAACAGGAACTTCAGAAACGAGGGCATTTCAACGCAACACAATCCTGAATTTACCATGCTCGAATTCTACCAGGCGTATGCGACCTTCGAAGACCTCATGGTACTTACGGAGAATATGGTTTCTTCCCTGGTCGAGATGCTCTGTGGTTCGACGAAGGTGCTGTATCAGGGGACGGAAATCGATTTTTCCCCTCCCTGGGAGCGGATTACCATGAAGGAAGCCATAGCGAAATACTCGGGAGAGGCGATTGATGACGTTGAGGACAGAGATACCTTGATCTCCATTGCGTCACGTCATTCCGTCAACGTCGACATTCGTGCCTCGACGGGCAAAATTATGTCAGATATTTATGAAGGCATCGTGGAGAGCAAGCTGGAAGGGCCAATTTTCGTTTATGAATATCCTCTCGAAGTTTCGCCCCTTTCCCGAAAAAACGCCCGTGATGACACGATGGTTGACAGGTTCGAACTCATAATTTTCGGGAGAGAAATAGCAAATGCATTTTCAGAATTAAATGACCCGATCGATCAGAAGGAGCGGTTTCTTTCACAGCTCGAAGAAAGGGAGCGGGGAGATCTCGAGGCGCACATGATGGACGAGGACTTTATCAAGGCCCTCGAGTATGGTATGCCCCCTGCTGCCGGCGAGGGCATCGGCATAGACAGACTCACGATGCTTTTGACGGATTCACCATCCATAAGAGATGTAATTCTCTTTCCCCTGCTTCGGCCTGAAAAAGGGAGGTAATACTTGTCGTCTTTCGAATTATTTGTAAGTCTTCGCTACCTCAAAGCAAAGAGGAGACAGACGTTTATATCTGTGATCACGGTGATATCAGTGGCAGGGGTTGCTCTCGGCGTGTTTGCCCTCGTTGTCGTTCTTTCCGTTATGAGCGGCTTCGAAATGGACCTCAGGGACCGTATCCTCGGGACGACAGCTCACGCGAATATACTCTCACTGAAGGGAAATTTCGGTGATTACTGGAAAATAAGCGGAGAGGTGGAAAATACCCCGGGAGTTATCTCAGCATCCCCCTACTTGTACTCTCAGGTGCTCATAAGCGGAAGAAGCGGGGCCAGCGGAGCAATTTTGCGGGGTGTGGACGTACGAAGCGCCAAAAAGACCACCGGGATCGCCAAGTTCGTAAAGGCCGGGATGATAGAAGATCTAGAAGCGAATGAGGAGACACCAACGATAATCCTCGGCAAGGAGTTAACTGAGACAATAGGAGCATTTCCCGGCGATTTTGTCGAGGTAATGGTCCCCACGGGAGGCATATCGCCCTTCGGTCCCATACCGGAAGTGGGGAAATTCAGAGTGGCAGCCGTTTTTGAATCGGGGATGTTCGATTTTGATACGGGTTTTTCGTTCATAAGCCTGAAGAATGCGCAGAACATTCTGCTTGCCGGAGATACCGTTACGGGGATAGAGGTCAAAGTGGGGGACATTTACAGCGCCGATAGCATTGCCGCAAAAATTCAGGAAGAACTCGGGTTTCCCTTCGTTGCGAGAGATTGGATGCGGTCCAACAAAAACCTTTTTTCAGCCCTGAAACTCGAAAAGGTGGTGATGTTCATCATTCTTGTCCTCATCGTATTTGTGGCTGCTTTTAATATCGTGTCCACATTGATCATGGTCGTCATGGAAAAAACAAAAGATATTGCCGTTCTGATGTCACTTGGCGTGAAAGGTGAAAGCATTAGGACGATATTTGCCCTTGAGGGATTGATAATCGGATTTATCGGAACCGCTATCGGCCTCCTGCTCGGTTTCATCGGTTGCATTCTCCTCGACAAGTATCAGTTTATCCATCTGCCGAGTGACGTGTACTACATCTCAACCCTGCCGGTGAAAATGGAGCTGTTGACTTTTGTCATCATCGGCATCAGCGCCGTTTCCATTTGTTACCTGGCGACACTATATCCAGCCAGCCAAGCCTCGAAAATTGACCCCGCTGAGGCCCTCCGGTATGAATAATACTCCCCTGTTAACCGTTAGAAACCTTGAAAAGCAGTTTGTAAAGGGGAAGACCTCATTTCACATCCTCAAAGGTATCAGCATTGAGGTAAAAAAAAATGAGACGATAGGTCTCGTGGGGGTTTCAGGGGCCGGAAAAACTACACTATTGCAGATAATAGGAACACTCGACAGACCGACGAAGGGAGACGTCATTTTTGACGGTCTGGACGTTTTTTCCCTTCAGCGGGATGAACTTGCCAATTTCAGACGACAAAATATCGGGTTCATTTTTCAGTCGTATAATTTGCTTCCCGAGTTCAACGCTGTCGAGAATGTAATGCTTCCCCTTATGGTCGATGGGCAGCCCAAGGAAGATGCGTTTCATCGAGCGTCCCACTTGCTTGAGCGGGTCGGGTTACAGGAGAGGTTGTCTCACAGGGTCGGTGAGTTGTCCGGAGGGGAGCAGCAACGGGTTGCGATTTCCCGGGCTATTTCCCTCGGTCCAAGCCTGATACTGGCAGACGAGCCGACGGGAAATCTTGATAAAAAGACAGGAGAGAATGTCATAGCACTTCTGAGAGAGGTTGTCTCACAGGAAGGCTCAACCCTCATCATGGTTACCCATAACGAGCAGCTGATATCACAATTTGAAAGGCGGTTCTTGATCGATGACGGAAAAGTGCTGGAGGAACGGTAGGGGGTGAGTGGTAAGAGGTGGAAAATACGAGTCGCTTCTCTCTTGACTCTTTTCACCGTGCTCGTCGCGATGCATTCCTATTCCCAGGATATACAGATACGGGAGATCAAATTTCAGGGAAACAGCAAGGTCCAGGAAAATACGCTACGAGATTTGGTCCGAAGCAGGGAGGGAGCAGACCTCGATCATCTCGTATTGCGGGAGGATGTAAAGAGGATATTCGAAACGGGCTATTTCGAAGACGTGAAGGTCGACGCCGCGTTCACCCATCAAGGCGTTGTTTTGACCTATATCCTGAAGGAAAAGCCGGTAATTTTCAGGGTATCGATACGGGGAAACAAAGGTCTGCCCACGGAGGATATTAATGGGGTGATCACGGTCAAGGAGAAAGAGTTTTTTTCTGAAGAGAAGGTAAAAGAGAGCGAAAAGAAGATCACGGAGCTGTACAACAATAACGGATATTTCGAGGGAAAGGTTGCGACAGAAATAACTGAAAGAGAAGGGAAAAGAGTAGAAGTCAGCTTCAACGTAACGGAAGGGAAAAAGGTGAAGATCGTTGAAATCGATTTCGAGGGTAATAATTTCTTCACGGACAAGGAGCTCAGAAAAACCATAAAGACGAAAAAGAAGGGTTTTTTTTCATGGCTCACCGGGTCGGGAACATTTAAAAAGGATGTTTTTGACAATGATCTCATAGCCCTCGAGGTAAAGTATCTGGACAACGGGTTTCTCGATGTGAAGATTGAAAAGCCTGAATCAACGAAAAAAGGAAAGGGTTTGGGGCTGCGAATCAGGGTGTTCGAGGGTATCCAGTACCGGGTCGGGGAGGTGCGTATTATCGGGGAAGTGCCCGAGACGATGGAGGGGCTGGCGGAAAATTTGTTGATGAAACCTTTCCAGACTTTCAGCAGAGAAAAGATGGTAAGAGATATTCTCCACATATCGAGAAAGCTCCAGGACATCGGTTTCGCTGACGCCGTCGTAAAACCCAATTACAAAAAGCGGGAAAAATTTCCCGTTGTAGACATGGAATTTCATGTCGACAAAGGGAAAAAGTACCGCTTCGGACTGATCAATGTGAAGGGGAATACGAAGACTCTCGATAAAGTCATCAGACGGAGACTCGATATATCCGACGGAGAGATTTACACCGCTTCGGGTCTGGACAGTTCAAAAGCCAATCTCATGAGAATCGGGTACTTCAAGGATGTGAAAGTCCTGACGAAGAAAGGAGCCGACCCGGAAGAGATCGATGTGGACGTGGAGGTTGAGGAGGCCTCGACGGGAACGATAAGCGGTGGGTTCGGCTTCAGCTCTCTTGACAAATTCTTTGGCGTCTTACAGCTATCAGAAAACAATTTGTTCGGCAGGGGATGGAGGCTGTCTCTGAATACCCAGTTTGGTTCGAGAAGGACAATTTTTTCCCTCGATTTTCTGGAGCCCAATTTTCTCGATTCCAAATGGAGCTTGCGACTCAACGGATATAACACGAGCGTCGAGTATTCTGATTTTACCCGGGATGCCAAAGGGGGGCGAATCGGGTTTGGTTACCCCTTAAACCGTGACGTGAGTACGGATTTGACCTTCAGGTTGGACCAGGTGAGGATCAAGGACGTGGACACCACCATCCCCAACTCGATCCTTTTAGAGGAAGAAGAGAAAGGTGCCCAGAAGACCCACAGCCTGACCTGGGGTATAACGCGCAATACCACCGATAGCTTTATTAATCCGACAAGGGGCTCGGTTCAAAGTTTGAGCGTCGAATATGCTGGTGGACCCCTCGGGGGGGAGTCCGACTTCGTCAAGTACTTCATCAACGAAAAGTATTACCGGCCCCTCACTGCCGGGATGGTTTATGGGTTCAACATCGAATGGGGCCACGTTGTGAGCACCGTCGGCGGGAGGGTACCCCTCTTTGAGAGGTTTTTTCTCGGTGGCCCCTATTCCATAAGGGGTTTCGAGTCGAGGACGATTACCCCCGTTGATGGGAACACAGGCGAAGAGATTGGTGGGAACAAGCAAATTGTGATAAATAATGAACTTACGGTGCCCCTTTATCAAGAGATCGGGCTGAAGATGGTCTTTTTCCTCGACGTGGGAAACGCCTACAGGCAGGATGACTGGCCTTCTTCGTTCTCTGATCTGAGATACGGCGCAGGTTTCGGTATACGCTGGTATTCGCCTATGGGGCCCCTCAGGCTGGAATGGGGGTTCAACCTCGATCCGTTGAAAGATGAGCCAAAGAGGGTAGTCGAGTTTACCATCGGCACAAACTTTTAATAATATCTATAAAGGAGGCCGTTATGGGCAAGAGAGGTTTGGTTATTCTGGCAGCCATGCTAATGGCACACGCCGGGCCACTGCTCGCCAAAGAGTTCAAAGTCGGGGTAATCGACGTGAACAAAGTGCTGAACGAGTCGAAAGAGGGAGCAGAAGCGAAGGAAAAGATGAAGATACGGTATGACGAGCTTCAAAAAAGATTGAACGATAAACAGGAAGAGCTGAAAAACATGCGGGGTGATATCGAGAAACAGAAAATAATCCTGGGAAAAGACAAGCTCAAAGAGAAGGAGGACCAGCTCGACAAAGAAATGGTTGAATTCAGGAAGATCGTGGCCGAATCCGAGAAAGAGATGAGAGATACCGAATCTGCTTACACGCAAACGATCCTCCAGAAAATCCAGGTTACCGTCGAGAAACTGGTGAAGGAAAAAGGGTTCAATATGGTTTTGGACAGAAGCGGCGGTATCGTGTATGCAGATGAGGGGTTCGACGTTACGGATGATGTGCTGAAAATATTAAACAAGGAGTACGAAAGTGCCGGAAATAAAAGCAAGTGAATTGGCTGAGGCGCTCGGGTGCGCATTTCTCGGCGAGGGTGATGTGCTCATCAAGGGCGCATCGTCCATCGATAAAGCCGAAGAAGGGGACCTCACATTTTTTGCCAATGTCAAATTTAAACAAGCGCTTCTAACCACCGCGGCAAGCGCCATCATATCGAAAGAAGATGTGGGCAGGGATGATATTACGGTCATTATCTCTGACAATCCCATCTACACCTTCGCTCGGGCGCTCTGGATACTCTTTCCCCACCATAAACCCGCTCCATCGATCTCCTCTCTTGCCAGCATCCATCAAGAGTCGCATGTCTCTGATTCGGCGACGATTATGCCTTTTTCCTGCATCGAAAAGGGGGTGACGGTTGAAAAGAATGCCGTCATTTACCCTGGAGTTTACCTCGGGCAGGACGTGTTCATCGGAGAAAACACCGTCATTCATCCTTCCGTAACGGTTCACAGGGGGTGCAAGCTCGGGAAGAACGTTATCATTCATTCGGGAGCGGTGATCGGGGGGGATGGGTTCGGCTTTGCCCGCCACGGCGGAGGATACCTCAAAATACCCCAGATAGGAACCGTTGTGATCGAAGATGATGTGGAGATCGGGTGCAACGCAACGATCGACAGGGCAGCCCTGGGAGAGACGAGGATAAAGAAGGGAACGAAACTGGACAATCTCGTGCAGGTGGGGCATAACGTGGAAATCGGCGAGGATTGTATCATCGCATCCCAGACGGGAATATCCGGAAGCGTGAAAATCGGCAATTGGGTCATGCTCGGCGGGCAGACGGGTGTGGCCGATCACATTGAAATCGACTCCGGCATTATGGTGGGGGCAAAATCTGGCATCCCCTGGTCTCTGTCGGCGAAGAAGAGCCAAGGGTGGTCGGGAATTCCTGCCGTTCCGCACAACAAGTGGCTCAGGATCGCAGTCTCGATGGAAAAGATTCCCGACATGCTGAGAAAAATTACCCAGATTGAGGAAGAGCTCAAAAAGATAAAAGGCGAGAAGGGAGGTTAAGAGGGAATGCTAAAGATCGAGGAAATCATGAAGATAATCCCCCACCGGTTTCCATTCATGCTCGTGGACAGAATCGTCGAGCTGGAAAAGGGCAAACGTATCGTCGGTATAAAAAATGTAACCATTAACGATGGATTTTTCGCAGGTCACTTCCCGGGCTTGCCCGTTATGCCGGGTGTGTTGATAATAGAGGCAATGGCCCAGACAGGCGTGATTCTCAACCTTTACGATGAAGATACTCCTGCAGATAAATTGGTCCTCTTTGCCGGCATCGATAACTGCAAGTTCAAAAAGCCCGTTGTTCCCGGCGACCAGTTGAGACTGGAACTCGATATGATTGCGAAAAAAGGGCCAATGTGGAAGATGCATGGGAAAGCTATGGTGGATGGCGTCGTTGTTGCTCATGCGGACCTCACCGCAGCTGTGACGGATAGGAGAAATAAATGACGATTCATGAGACGGCGATAGTTGATCCTTCGAGTGAGATTGAAAAAGACGTCTCGATCGGCCCGTATTCTGTGATCGGGCCCAATTCCAAGATAGGGCAAGGGACAATAATCGGCTCTCATGTGGTTATCGACAGAGATTGCAGGCTGGGAAAAAACAACAGGATTTATTCCCATGCGGCCATCGGCGGAGATCCACAGGACCTAAAATACGGCGGAGAGCAAACGAGTTGTGTTATCGGTGATAACAACACGGTGCGGGAATACGTGACCATCAACAGGGGGACAGCTGAGGGAGGGGGGGAGACGGTGGTAGGCGATGGAAATCTTATCATGGCTTACTCGCATATTGCCCACGACTGCATTCTGGGAAACTCGGTGATTCTGGCCAACGCGGCAACCCTTGGTGGCCACGTGGAAATACATGATTATGCAGTGATCGGAGGCCTTACGGGGATACATCAATTCGTGAGAATCGGGGCCCACGCGATCGTCGGTGCGCTCTCTGGTGTTGGCAGGGATATACCACCCTTTGTCACCGCGGCGCTAACGAGGGGACAGAGAAAAACGATATTCGGTCTGAATCTGATCGGTTTGAAAAGAAGGGGGTTTTCGAAAGAGAAGATCGCCAGGATACGTGAGGCGGTCAAGCTCGTAAAACGAATCGAATTCACCGTCTCGAAGCTCGTCGAGATTCTTGAGAGAGATTTTTCTGACTCCGAGGAAGTGATGTATATGGCGGACTTCTTCAAAAATTCAAAGCGAGGGGTGAAGCGATTGTGATCCGCGTAGGGGTGATCGGCGCCGGCCATCTTGGGACCTTCCACGCCAAAAAATATGCTGAACTCGAAGGGGTCAGCCTCGTCGGCGTTTGTGATATTAATAAACAGAAGGGCGAGCTTGTAGCGGAGGAAACGGGCGCCCGTTTTTTTCGTAATTACCGGGAACTCGTTCGGTTCGTTGACGCCCTTTCGATTGCCGTCCCGACAGCTCTGCACTATGAGATATCCCGATATGCCCTGGGACAGGGAAAACACATTCTCGTGGAGAAGCCGATAACGGAAAAGATATGGCAGGCAAAAAGACTCATAGAGCTGGCTGAAAAGCGAAATCTCATTCTCCAGGTGGGGCATCTGGAGCGGTTCAACCCGGCGCTGAAAAAAATATCCGCATACATAAAAAAACCGGGCTTCATCGAAGCAGAGAGAATATCCCCCTTTACCGACAGAAGTACCGATATCGATGTGGTTCTCGATTTGATGATTCACGATATCGATCTCTTACTCTTTTTCGTTCAGAGCAAGATAGCAAAAGTGGAAGCGATCGGTGTTCCCGTGATGTCCGAAAAAGTTGACATAGCGAACGCACGGGTTGTTTTCGAGACGGGGTGCGTGGCAAACATCACGGCAAGCAGAGTATCGATGAGCAGGGCTAGAAAAATAAGAATTTTCCAGGAAGATGGATACTTTTCAATAGATTTCATCAACCGAAACATTAAGGTTGTCAGGATGGTTCCCTCTGCTTCCGGAAAGGGAAGAGAGCTGGCGGGAGAATTTCACGAGACGGAGCAGGGTGATCCCCTCCTTGAAGAGATTCGAGAGTACATTTCCTCGGTCCGGTCGGGTAAGAGGCCACAGGTCTCCGGTCATGAGGGGCTGGAAGCCCTCAGGGCTGCATACAAAATAATCAATAAGATCTGATCATTCCGTGCGGATGCAATCCGAAATATATAGCGACAGGGTGCTCATCATTGCCGGTGAGGCCTCCGGAGACAATTACGGTTCACGGCTGATCAAAGAGATGATGAAGATGCCTTCCCCGAAGGATATATGGGCTGTGGGCGGAGAGCTCATGCAAAAAGAGGGAGCCCGCCTCATTTCCCATTACTCTGAGATCTCGGTAGTGGGGCTCGTAGAGGTTCTCGGCAGGCTCCCCCAGATAACGGGCCTGCTGAAAAAGATCAAGAAAATGATGAAAAGGGGGGAGGTCCGGTGTATCGTCTTGATAGATTTCCCGGATTTCAACTTTATCGTGGGAAAATACGCGAAAAAGCTTGGTATTCCCGTAATCTATTATATTCCTCCCCAGTTGTGGGCCTGGAGGGAAGGGAGGGCGAGGGTCTTGGAGCGTTTTTCCTCCCACGTCGTAGTTCCGTTTCCCTTTGAGGTAGATTATTTTAAGGGCCACGATGTGACGGTTCACTGCTACGGGCACCCGCTCTTTGAGATATTACGAGATGAGGGGATCGAGTTTCAAAGCGAGGCCCCGACGCAGATCGCCAGGGGTGAATCACTTCGCATCGGCCTGTTTCCCGGGAGCAGGAATTCTGAGGTGAACAGAATGCTTCCTCTCCAGATGGGAGCGGCAGCAATATTGAAGGAGAGGCAAGGGGATGTGGAGTTTTTTCTGCCTCTTGCAAACAGCTCACTGCGTGAAAGCGTTGAAAGAGTAGTGGGCGCATTTCCCGTTTCCGTGAACATCCTCGGGAAAAGGGACTATGCGTTTTTTCACACGATAGACCTTGCAATTGCCTCGTCGGGCACCGTTACCCTTGAGCTGGCGATTTTCGGTGTTCCCACAGTAATAATTTACAAGGTATCTCCGCTAACATATATTATAGGGAAAATGCTCGTTAAAGTTGACAGAATAGGGCTTCCGAATATAGTTACGGGAGAGAAGATGTTTCCGGAGCTCATACAGGGTGCAGCGACACCGGAAAATATTGCCGGGAAAATTGATGGGTTTCTCTCCGATACAGCTGCAGTGGAGAAAATAAGGGAGAAAAGCAGGGAGCTGCTTGTTACCCTCGACGGGGAGGGCCCATCGAAGAAGGTGGCGGAGCTCGTCATGCGGGAAATGCAATGATTGCAGATCTCATAAAACTCTACAGAAGGATTCTTGTCTACGTCAGGCCCTACTACGGGAGGCTTCTCCTCGCCATGGTCTGCATGATTATCGTATCAGCCTTTTCCGGCGCGATAGCGTTCCTGGTGAAGCCCGTTCTCGATGATATATTTATCAACAAAGATGCGACGAAAATTTTTTTCATGCCTGTTCTCGTTGCAGCCATCTACCTTTTGAAAGGATTTTTCGATTTTTCGCAGGCCTACCTCATGGCCTGGGTCGGCCAAAGGGTGATCAGGGACATACGGGATCTCCTCTACAGCCACCTCCAGACGCTCTCTCTCTCCTTTTTTATGAATAACCCGACAGGCGTTTTAATGGCGAGAATAACCAACGATGTGAGCCTGATGCAAAATGCGGTTTCCAACGCCTTAACGGGGATCATCAAGGATTTTTTCGCGATTATCTTTTTGATCGGAGTCATTTTTTACCGGGATTTCAAACTCGCCATTGTCGCTATGATACTCTTTCCCATCGCCTTTTTTCCCATAGTGAAGTTCAGTAAAAAGATGCGCCAGACGGCCACGAAATCACAGCAGATCCTCGGTTACCTGAGCAGCATCCTTCAGGAGACCATATCGGGAGCGAAGTTGATCAAGGCCTTTGGCACTGAAAAATATGAAATTGATAAATTCAAGCGGGAAAACGCGAACCTCTTCGGTCAGACGATGAAACTTTTCAAGGTGCAGGCTCTCTCCTCACCGCTTTCCGAGGTTCTGGCCGGTTTCGGTGCGGCGGCTGTTATCCTGTACGGAGGCTTGAGCGTTATAAAGGGGACGAGCACGCCAGGTAATTTCTTCTCATTTATCACCGCGCTCTTCATGCTCTACGAGCCGGTGAAGAGGCTGAGCAGGGTAAACAATATCATACAACAGGGGTTTGCGGGCGCGGCAAGAGTGTTCGAGCTTCTCGATTCCCTTCCCGATGTGAAAGAGAAACCGGGAGCCGAGACGCTGCCACCCTTTCGGGAGAACATCGTCTTCAGCGACGTGTTCTTCAGATACAACTCCGAGAACGAATATGTCTTGGCGGGAGCAAATCTGGAGGTCCAGCGGGGGCAGACGGTGGCCATAATCGGGTCGAGCGGGGCCGGCAAATCGACTCTCGTTGATCTGATCCCGAGGTTCTACGATGTCAACAGGGGTGCCATACTCATGGATGGTTACAATATCAAAGACGTGACGATTTTGTCTCTCAGAAACCAGATTAGCATCGTCAGCCAGCACACGATACTTTTCAATGAAACAATTCGGTATAACATCGCCTACGGAATGCCCGATGCAACGATGGAAATGGTAATCAGGGCGGCGAAGGCGGCCAATGCACACGATTTTATCGCTCGATTTCCCGATGGCTACGATACCTGCGTTGGGGAAATGGGGATGAGGCTGTCGGGAGGAGAGAGGCAGAGGATCGCGATTGCACGGGCTCTTTTGCGGGACTCACCGCTGCTCATACTGGATGAAGCCACATCGGCTCTGGACAGCGAATCGGAGTCTGTTGTACAGGAGGCCCTCGAGCGGCTCATGTCCGGGAGAACGGTTTTTGTCATCGCTCACCGGTTATCGACGGTGAAAAATGCGGATACGATACTCGTCATCGAAGGTGGGGAGATAGTTGAGCAGGGCACCCATGAGGAGCTCATGGCCTCAAAATCGAGATACAAAGTTTTTTACGAAAAACAGTTCAAGACCAAAGAGACAAAGGCCACAGCATCTGGTTGAGCCGATAAATCACCTTCAGAGACAGAAATTATGGTGCTTCTCTACAACCTTATTTTACTGTTTTTCTCGCCGTTACTTGTATTGCTCTACCTCCCCGTCTTTCTTTTAAAAAAGAAACACCGGG